>Ga0233449_1001172_pt1 | contig 25089 bp, 30 predicted proteins | sample SI_124_October20_FD_183012 | JGI IMG/M metagenome (GOLD analysis project Ga0233449, IMG submission 183012) | Seawater microbial communities from Saanich Inlet, British Columbia, Canada - SI_124_October2016_200_MG | ecosystem: Environmental > Aquatic > Marine > Inlet | place: Canada: British... | reverse complement strand
GGACGAAAGTACTATTCATGTGGAGTACCTAACCAAGTTTCCAGCTCGAGTGTCACACGTTCAAAATTAGCTGACGGTGTTCCTCAAATGTGTGATGGTTCAAATGTTCCACTAGAGAGTGGTAATTCTAAATTTATATCGGATTCTTCTTTATTTACGAAGTTTAAAGGTCTTGAATATTCTTTAAAAAATTATAATGATAACTCACGATAATTTAATGTAAATCTATTGTAACATGGCGTTAGAATCAAATATGAATCAACTTGGTATGAAAAAAGGACTTGGTGAAACAGTTACGACACATGGTGGAACTAGACTTGTAACCGATTGTAATTACTTTCCGTTAAGTATCTTTATTTACAATAGTGTATTAAATTATGAATTTATAAATAAATCATTTTTATTTGACTTAGTTAATAACATGAATTATGTAATGGATGTACCACTATCCTTAGCATACGCGTCTTTATATGGTGGTTATGATTCTATATACAATAAACTAATTTTACCATGGACTTTTAATCAAATAGTTGAATTATATGGAACGTATAGTAAGTCATTGGAAAAACAAAATAAACATCTTCAAGAAGGTGGAACGTATAATCCTCTTGCCAGCGCAGAGACAAATGCCAGAGCAGAGACAAATGCCAGCGCAGAGACAAATGCCAGCGCAGAGATACCCACTGGTGTAGAGACAAATGATAAATCAGAATCACCTACTCGTTTTGAGATATCTAGCAGTGCAAAAAATAATAAGAATACTATACAAAAAGCCTTGAAGACGCATGAAGAAATAAATAAATTAGACAAAAATAATAAAAAAGCACAAGAATTATCTAAATTAGTGCCACTAGGACATATAGATAAATTATTTACACACAATCCTTTTTTAAAAAAACATTCCACAGTGGTGTCAAATACATTACAAAGTAAATCTTTTTTCCCAAATATAGAGAGTGACCATTTATATTATGTGACCAGTTGTGAAAAATATATTAACCATGTTACACCACAGATTACTAAATTTAAATTACTTGAGGTAGAATTTAATAAATTTAATGACTTGATATCACAGAATGAAACCCAATTTGACTCGCCAGATAAAAATACTATATTTTCTATTATAAAAAAAGAATGGAAATCACAAAATGATATAAATAAACAACCAGAATAATATATATGACAGAAGGAGTGGGTATACTAGACTTATCCAAATCGTATGGTAAATTAAATAATAAGTTTTTATATTTATGTCATCCTGATGACAAAACACGTTCTTCATTATTAATACCATATTCACGTTCAACTGAATTTGATAAATCACACGAACATCATTATGTAAAGTATGCCAACGGTATAATTGTACAAAATTTTGGTCCTATCGATAATTTATCAAATATGTATGAATATTTGTTACATTCAAAACAACTTAATATTCCACTGAACGCATATAATAAAATAGCATCCATCGCAGTTAATTCACATGGCGGAGACATAGTTGAACAAATAACAACCAGGTTCAACCTTTCACGCCGTTCGGGACATATATTTACAATTGACCCCGAGACAACAACCGACTATGATGACGCAATGAGTGTCTCCTCTAATATGGTTAGTATCTATATAGCAAATGTTCCTATTATATTAGACTACTTAAATCTATGGTCCATTTTATCGAATCGGGTATCTACCGTATATTTGCCTGACAAAAAGCGTTCCATGTTACCAAAAGTACTAGAAGACCTATGTAGTTTATCCAGAGGTAATCATAAGATTTGTTTAGTGTTAGATTTATTTATAGATGATGATAAACAAATATATGACAAATGCTTTTCTGTTTGTAACGTAAAAATTTCACGAAATTATGCTTATGAAGATAAAAAGATTTTAAAACATAATGATTATAAATTATTGAAAAAATATTTAACGTTCACGGACACACACGATCTGGTATCAAACTTAATGGTGTTATTTAATAAAGAGTGCGCAATGGAAATGACTACAAAGGGTATATATAAACCGCACGATATATGTAATCCAACTACAGTAGATGACTATATATCGATATATAAAACGTGTAGCTCTAAACCATATACTACTGACATCTGCGAATATCTACACATTACGTCACCTATTAGAAGACTCGTAGATATACTTAATATGTATTCGTTTACACAAAAATATACAGAGTATAGTGAGACAGCTAAAACATTTTTTTACTCTTGGTATGCCAATATCGACAATATAAATGAACATACACGTGATATAAAGAAAATACAACGAATCAGTATGTTACACTATGTATTCGAACAAAATAAACACAGACATGTTACTGGATGGGTATTTGACCATGACACAGGTGTATATAAAGTATATTTACCTGAGATACAAGTATTTACAAAGGTATCCGTAGATAGAGCGTTAGACGAAAGTAAATCATATACATTTAAATTACATATGATTATAGATGAGCTATATAAGAAAATACAATTAGAGTTAGTTGATTAATTAGATTCCACGATGATTATTATTTAGCTTTACGTTACCGTTGGCTGGCCTTACATTGCCGTTGGCTGGCCTTCCATTGCCGTTATTTTTAAGAATTCCATTAGACATCATGTTGTTAGATTTTTTATTTATACCACCTACATTAACACGGGGTGTATTCGATAGACGATTCGTTGTGTCAAACCGCACATTATTATTTTTCGGTGTGTTAGGTTTTGGTGTGTTAGGTTTTGGTGTGTTAGGTTTTGGTGTGTTAGGTGTGTTATTTATAACTGGCGTGGGAGACATATAGGTTATGTCATTTTTCCTACAATAATTTGTATTGAATTTGTAATATATAAAGTATAATGGTCCAGTAAATATAGCCAATAAAAGACCAATAAGTTTTTCAACTAGCGTGGCATCATATTTAAAGCACCATAACGAACAAACGAACGCTATGAATCCTAAAACTACCCATAACATTATGAATATTAATATTGCATAAACAACCACTGGATTGTCTCTAATAATAGAATCGTCTATTATAATTTGCTTAGCCATATAATATATAATTATAAATAAAGAGAATTATTTGAGATAATAAATTTTTTAAGTTTATGACACCCCGTATTAATTTTTTCTAATAAATCCGGGCTACTTATCGTCCGTAGTTCATTACACACATGTATTACCTTTAAACAACACTTAATGAACTCTCCAATAAATACTTCTTCTTTAATTTTATTTAATAAAATAGTACTCGTAACTTCATCATCACATTGTTCCATCCATTCATATACATATGTATGTAATGTTGTTTGGAATGTAACGTTCGTTAAACCAATTTGATATTGTAATTCAGTTTGCATGATATCGTCAATTGTATTTTGGATGAATACTATTTCCTTTGGAAACATTTCACTAGAGTTTACTACATCTGTTTTTAATTCGTAAAACATACTAAATAAACTGAATAACTCAGAGTCATTATAATGTGTAAATCCATTTGTGTATTCGTGTAGCTCACAAAAAATAAATGGATTAATTTCGTGAATTGTACAATACATTTTCCCTTTATCTGTTAATGTGTCTCCATTAATAACATATTTATATTTATTCGCGATGGATAATATGTTACATACACTATTCTGAATGTAGGTGTCCGTGTATATTTTTGATTGTTCTTTCTGATATAATTCATTTTTTACTGACTGAATTTCATTGTAAATATCCACGTCAGTTTCATTTATATTTAGTTGCTTAATTTCCTTCATCACCTTTTTCTTTTGATTGGGTTTCATTGTTGAAGCCTTTTTTTGTAATTCAATATATGTATTCACAGCGTCGGGACAATTCATGGCTGATAATCGGTCTTTTAACTGTGTTATAGTTTCCTGTAAATATTCTGACTCACATTCGATGTCTACATTCATAAAACTTTTTTTAATAAACGTAATAATGTCTTCACTGGATAAACCAGCAGAGATATAAAATAAAATTAAATCATAATCAATTTTGAATTTAGAGACAATGTTATTAGATTTAGCGTTAAATATGTTAATGTATTCTTCGGGTTTAATTTGGTTAAATAGATTACTCAGTATAATGACATGCCCCACTGTGTCGATGTTACGCCGTCCTGCTCGCCCAGCCATCTGTGTAAATTCGTGACTGTGTAACCGTCTTGATTTAGAACCATCGTATTTAAATAAACTAGTAAAGCATACTGTTTTAGTAGGCATATTTAAGCCGATAGCAAATGTCTCCGTTGCTATTAAAATTTTAATAAATTTACGTTCATATAAAATTTCAATCATTTCTCTAAAAATTGGCAACATACCTGCGTGATGTAATCCAATGCCTTTCTCTAATAATTTTAAATAAACTTCATATTCAGGTAACATTTTATATTCCTTCCAATTTGACACCTTGGAAACTAATAATTGTCTATATACAGGCTCAACCATATAATCTTTTTCGTTTTCTTGAAACAACGGGACTGATATTTCGTTAGCAATCCGTTCAACCTGTTTTCTAGAGAATACAAACATAAGTGCAGGAAACATTTCTTTGTCTCGTAGATTATTACACAATTCATTTACCACGAACGACCTAGAAGATGATTTATAGTTTTTATCAAGAATAGTTAGTGCTTGGTTCGTTTGATGAAGTCTATCATAATTTATTTTATCGTTTTCTTTAATAACATTTAATGTATTTGTAATGTTATTTATTTTTTTCTGTTCTTCTTTGTTAGTAATTTTATCGATACCCGAAGCCACAAAATAATTATAAAAAATTAAAGGAACTACACGTTCAGTGGTACTACATATGGCGACTGGTTTCTGTTTAATACGTTCAATCCAGCCACCAAATTCATCTGGGTTACCAATAGTCGCGGACAACATAACAAATTGAACATGATTCGGTAACATAATAATAGTATTTTCCCATACACATCCTCTATCTTTATCATTTATATAGTGAACCTCATCAAAAATAACACATCCAAGTTCTGTTTCAATGTCGATATCGAAATCAAAAAAGGATGAAACATTTGTGTTTAATCTAAATAATTTATTTTGTAAAATTTCTGTGGTCATGATTAATAGATCTGCGCCGGGGTTATGTTTAATGTCTCCTGTGAGTAACCCTACTTCAATATCTGGATATTTTAATGAAAAATCATTAAACTTTTGATTGCTCAAAGCTTTAATGGGGGAAGTATATATAACTTTTTTATTTTGAGAAGTAAAGTATTCTATTGCCTTTTCTGCTGGTAATGTTTTGCCACTGCCCGTATGTGCCGTGACTAATACATGGTTACCTAATTTAATATTATCGATAGCCTTAATTTGGAATGGACTTAACTTCATTATATATCTATATAATATTACTTTATATGTATTATTAATATTATGGAAGCATATCATATAACTAGGTTAAACATACGTAATGCAATGACAAACATATATAAAGGAGTCCATAAATTTAAACAAAAGGAGGTTGTAATTAAATTTGGTAACGACGCACTTACAAACAAATTAATACAAAACGAGATAAACCTATATATTTACTTAAAAAAATGTAAATTTACCCATATTCCTCACATAATAAATACTGGCATATATAATAATAATCGGTTTATTATGACCGAATTTAAAAATACTACCTTAAGTTACATCACCGAGGATATTATAGAACAATTATTTACCATTATAGATGAGTTACATTCATTTGATATCGTTCATAGAGACATAAAACCTGAAAATTTTTTAGTAGACAAAGATAAAGTATATATTATAGATTTAGGGTTGTCTACTTTTTATTCTGATAGGAAAATTAAGTCACTCATAGGTAATTGGAAATATTGTAGCCCAACTTGTCTACAAGATGAATATACATATGAGTTTGAAGATGATTATATAGGATTGATATATATGATATTGGATATATATAACAAAGGCTTACCGTGGGATAAAAACACTTATAAAAATAAGAAATATATGATATTTAATTATGAACAAAATAATATAAATACGAAAATGTTAAACAAATTATTTGACCTTATATTGTAAGGTTAGTGATAAATCCATATTGTTAATATTGATTACGTCACCGAATTCGTTTATAATTTTTATATCTAACTTAGATATGTCAATAGGTCCGTGATATTTGCGGGTATCCGAGTATAAACTTAAACCATTCGAGTTATTTACACTAAATGGAGCACCGTTAGATGACAGACGAGCTATGATATTTGCGTACTTAACGATATTCATGTTGCTACAAATAGGTGTGATATGTGAATTAACACCACTGCTGATTTGCTCGTTTATGACCACATAAAAGTACCTTAGTACAACTGTGTCCATTAACCCTTCACTAGTATAGCTTGAGCTTAATGTGGCATAATATTCTGGTGTGATATTACGAAATCCTAGACTCCATCCTAGTTTTTTTTGAGCAAGGAATAAATTACGATCTGATGCTATGGACTCATCTATTCCAAAAAAACGTAGATTAAACTGGTCTCCGCCTTCATCACTGGCAAATGTAACCGAACCTTGTCCTGATATAGAACCATGAGTAGGATTAAGTGTTACGTTAATTTTACAAGTAACCGTAGTAATTTCCGCATTGGCCATAGCTAAATTAATGGCATCTATTAAATCCGAATAATGATATACTCCAGATGGTATCGTTATTGTTGTGTATTCTTTTCCTGCGTCTAAATCTGCTTTATATATAAATTGGAATGAAACGTTACCTAAATCAGTAGAAAATGGATACCACGTATTAGGGAACTCAATCTCACTTAACTTTAACTCGACCACGTTTTTTAATGACTGGCCTAAATTGGATAATGAAAAATTAGTTGAACTTGTCTCATAATAATTATCTCTATATCTAGAATCAATTACCATAATTTTATCTGTAACTTGCCCCTCCATTGCCTTGACTTCTTTTAAATTTTCAAAATATAACGTAAGTCTATTTAAAATATTTTCAAAAAATAATATCATCATCTCGTCTTGTGTCTCTCGCGCTTCTTGTCTCTTCTTATGTATGATAACATTTAGATTATGTAGGTTCTTTAGTTGGTTATCCGTTGGTTCAAGTTCAATTAGATCCAACAATTCCATATCGGAATAATTATTCATATTGTATTGACTCATATTGTCAATGTTAAAGATAACTCTAAATATTAATAATAATATATATAAAAACTGAAAATATATAATATTAATGGAAATAATTACGTTGATGCAAAAAAATAATATAGAAGATATCAACACATATCTAACATATTATAAAAATACAATTGACGTGGTTGATTTATTTTTTAGAGACAAATACCACTATTACTATTATCCAACTAGTGACCTTTACATTGAATATAATGAAGTGTCATATAAAATAATAAATGAAAACGAAATGATCCATAAAATATTATGTTTCATATCAAAACATAGACTGTCTCATGATATATTTACGACCAGTATAAAATCACGAATTAAAAATATAATCAAGAAAAAAATTAAATCATCACCAATTACCAACAGTATTCCAGAATCAATGACTCTACAAAATATATTATCCTTTTTTACACCTAATCTATTTAATAATAAATCATATTCTAAGTATTTTTTAACTTGTATAGGCGACGTAATATTAAAAAAATCTTATAATCTATATTTTATACCTACGTCTGTAAAATCATTTATGAGACAACTAAGTAAATGTATATCCGTCTACTTTCATACTATTAATTTATTTAAATATTTTAAATTTAAGTATAAAGAACACACCCCAGATATTTGTAGAATATTTAAGATGAACGATATTAATTTGAAGTATGTTATCTGTAACGAAAGCTTATTTATTAATATAATTTGTGTTTCGATACATTATTCTACGAGATATAAATCAGGCGACGACTACTTATTATCTATATATGACCCATTTAAAACCGAAGTGTTGTGGATAAAAGAAAATTCACCTAAACAGATTATAGATATATTTATACGCGATTATATTATATCAGAATCATCTGGGACAACCGTATGCGAAAAGGATATGTTGTATATATGGAACTTATTTGTCTCTTCTAGTGACAGAATAAACCCACTTAGTAAAAAACAATTTATAGACGAGTTGTCTCACCGGATAACCTTTGTGGATGGATTATTTATAAATGTATCTAGTGAATATCTACCACACGTCAAGAACTTCAAACAGTTCTGGGAGACAAATATAGAGTATGACCCCGTCGACAATTTTGAAATAGGTGAGCTGTGGTCTCTGTATCCTAAGAAAATTAAATTTGAAGAATTTGTACATTTAATTTATTATTATTATCCACATTTAACTATCGAAAATGGGAAGAATATATTAAATATAAAGTGCTCTCTCTGGAATAAACAAAAGGATATCGAAAGGTTTATAGTTAAACATAGAAATGTCAATGAATTATATTTAGAATATTGTAAATCATCAAAAAAGCATAAAGTAAATAAACAATATTTTATAAATTGTTATAATAATATATGACAAAGGAAATTACAAAAACCTTTCCAAATATATTTACTAGTGACAATAACTCAAGTAAAAGTAAGTTAGAATACAATTTTAATCCATCCAATGAATTGATACATGAACCACAAGGACTTAATAAACAAATTAATTCACCATATTATTTTAAAACGGCCGTGTTACTTGAAAATAAAAATGTAAAATATAACAGTAAAGCTTATACATTCAATGGATTCTATGTCTCCGATATGGCCGACCTCGTGGATACTGAATCAGGTGAGGACTATTATTTAATACTTGAAAATGTCATCCAAACCACAAATAACTATTTATACGTATGTATACCTATTTTAGAATACACACACGATACACCTATAAATAAAATGTTGTCCACACTACTTACAGGTGAGTCACACGAATTAACTAGTAACGAATTGAATCTTAATGAAATGATACCACAATCGTTTTTTTACAGTTATGACGCCACAAATAATAGCATAACTAATAGTAAACTAAATGCTACGTGGATATTATTCAATACTTCTTCTCTTAGAGCGAACTACGAACGGCTAAATAAATTTGATTTTAATGAACAAAAAGATATATCAGAACTATCAAAATATAAGCTGATAGATGATATATATTATTTTAAAGTTGGACCACCTTTATCATTATCCACGTCTAAACCAAAAAAACAAGATACATTAACGGAATATGTTAAAGACGAGGTATACATGCAGTGTGACGAAGTTCAGGATACTAAATCAGCTCCTAAAAAATTATTTTATTATAATCTTTTTAATGCGGATAAGTTAACAGATAAGGCTAATTTATCTTTAGATGGCGGTCTAATGGAAATGGTCGTATATATCGTTATATTACTTATAATAGGATACGGTTTATACAGAGGTTCTACGGGTAACTAGTATAAGACCCAGTAGTGTACGATGAAAAAGATACATTATTATGTTTATTTTTATTAATAATAGGGGCCATGTCATCTATTACCTTTTCTTCTAAATACGTTTCGGTTGTGTGATTTAATTTTTTAAATAATTTATTTTTTCGTAATTCTCCTACAAATGCTCCCTTACGGAGTGTCTCAAATAGATAGATTACAAATAGAATGCCTATTATTGGGTGCATTACTATAAATACTACAACTAAAAATAGCATCGTAGCTACCATACCGAATGGAGTATTGATAAGGTTTTGAATTGTATGTTCAATTTTAAAGTCATATATAATTAGAATGGCTAATATCAAAGCGATGAATGTTTCAAGAGTGAGCAGTTCTTTAATGAGGGTTTTTAAAGTAGAGTTCATTATATTATTAAATTATATTAAATAGTTTTCGATATTAATATTAATGACAAATTATATCGGTCAACTAGGATATTCTATCCATAAAGTAAATCTATCACAAAGCGAATTATATCACATACGCAATGAGTTGAGCGTGAAGCCATTTTCAACTCATTCATCGAATGCTCCTGAATATCCTGTATTTAGAGAATCCAATAATAAAATATACTTACCCAGATATTATGGTATCGACAATTATGGACCGTTGACTACAAATAAATTATTTCCAGGTGACGACATTTCGTTATCATTTGACGGGAAATTATATGATTATCAGCTAAAGATTATAAATAAATACGTATCCTTTGTAGGAACTAGTGGTGGTGGATTACTAGATGTAGAACCAGGTAAAGGCAAAACGGTAATGGCCCTAAAAATCATCAGTATGTTACAAAAGAAAACACTAGTCATTGTCCATAAGGGATTCTTAATGAGTCAGTGGAAAGAACGCATCGCACAGTTTTTACCTGACGCACGAGTTGGCATCATACAAGGAGACAAAGTTGACATAGAAGATAAGGATATAGTTCTTGGTATGTTACAAACGGTTAGTACGAAGAGCTACGATAATAGTGTATGGTCGCAATTTGGACTAACCGTATTCGATGAATGTCACCATCTTAGTGCCGAAGTATTTTCACAAATTATGATAAAAAATGTATGTAACTATAATTTAGGATTAAGTGGAACGATGACGCGTAAAGACGGTTTAACCAAGGTATTTAAATGGTTTATCGGACCGGTAATACACAAGGAAGCATCCGACCTTACTGTGAATGTAACCATTAAAGCAATTGAATATGAAAATGACGAACTATTTCAAAATATACCTACTGACTTTAGGGGAAATCCATTATATTCAACGCTAATTAGTAAAATATGTGGTTGTGAGGAGAGAACCAATGTAATCATTCAGGTTATACAGAATGAGTTAAAGTTAAATGGCAAGCAACAGATTATGATATTAGCACACAACCGTGATTTAATTACTCAACTTTATGAAGGTATAATTAAATTTGAGGAAAGTGTTGGATTTTATTTAGGTGGGATGAAAGAAAAAGACCTTAAGGAGTCCGAAAGTAAAAGGGTGATCATCGCTACATATGCTATGGCTTCGGAAGGTTTAGACATTAAGACGCTATCCTCTCTTCTTATGGCGACACCAAAAAGCGACGTCTGTCAATCAGTTGGTCGTATCCTGCGTAGTAAACACGCCACCCCCACGGTAATTGATATTGTAGATTCATATACTATATTTAAGAATCAATATAAAAAACGGAGAGCTTATTATAATAAAAAAAAATATACTATTAGTTACCATAATAATTTCGGTGATTATCTAGGAGACAAACCAACGACCCCATTAAAAAAAGGGTGTCTCATAAATTTATAATATTATATAAATATATGTCTGATCTATCTCCATCCACCCAACAAGGAGGACGCTGTGTCCGCAAACTGACCCGCAAGAGTAAACCAACCCGCAAGAGTAAACCAACCCGCCGTCGCCAGCAGAGCCAAAAGCGCCAGCAGAGCCAAAAGCGCCAGCAGAGCCAAAAGCGCCAACAGAGCCGTCAGCGCCAACAGAGCCGTCAGCGCCAACAGAGCCGTCAGCGCCGTTAAATATTTATTATAATATAATATAATATGCTTAACATGAATATTATATTACCCATTATATTAATAGTTTTATGTCTATTTAGTTATAAATACGTTAAGGAACTTGAACAATGTCCTTGTTTTGAAGAAAATAAGACAGATAAATTAAACATTGACTATATAAAATTTTATTTACTTTTATACATATTTAGTTTATTGATACACATATTTATATTGTTGTTTATGCCAGTATCATCACATAAGTATGTCAAACGCGGACAGTTATATAAGTCAATCTTAATGCTTTCAATCATAATTATGTTTATCATTCACGGATACATGGGATATTCCGTATATAATTTTTATCAGTCCATTAAAGATTACTGCTCGTGTGCCAATAAATGGCAAAAATATTTTATATATTATACAGGAATTACCAGTAGCCTAAACGTGTTATTTTACATAATGATATTCTTATTAATATTACACGTGCTTATTATTCAGCGATAGGTATCATCGAATTCCATTTCGATATAGCGTCCATATCAAATATATTTCCTATTGTCTCGGTTACATCAGAAGTTACCTCAGTGTCCGAATGTATCGCTATGCCATCCTCATTATATGACTCAGCATCTTTAATTATATGATATATAGGAGACACTGCGACATCTTGGTTATATAATGATTTTAATCCCATTAAGACGTATATAAATACAAACGAACCCAATAATATTTTAATTAAGTTATTATTCATACAAAATCCAGAAAGTATCACCACTATATAAATAACAAGAAGTTTCATGTTGCCAACATAATGTAAATATATAATTTGTAATATAGTCAGTAGAAATAACACATATAGTGCAGTAAGACTCTTAAATAAATTCATATATATTATTTGTATATAAAAATAAATCATATATATCTATAAATGGCAACCGATTTATTACTGACCGAAGATACATCACGATATGTAATGTTTCCAATTAAAGACGAGACCATTTGGAAATTATATAAAAAACAGGTGGATTGTTTTTGGCGTGCTGAAGAAATTGATTTGTCTAAAGATACAAAGGATTGGAACAACATGACAGAAAATGAGCGATATTACATTAAAATGATTTTAGCTTTTTTCGCTTCCAGTGATGGTATTGTTCTTGAGAATCTGGGTATGCGATTTATGAATGAAGTTCAGCTGGCGGAAGCAAAGGCATTCTATGGATTCCAGATTGCTATGGAGAATATCCACTCGGAGACATATAGTTTACTAATTGACACATATATCAAAGATAAGTTTGACAAGGATGAATTATTTAACTCACTTTCGACATTTCCTTGTATCTCAAAGAAGGCCAACTGGGCAATTAAATGGATCAACGACGAATCAAGTGATTTTGCCACGCGTCTAGTCGCCTTTGCTTGTGTAGAAGGTATTTTTTTCTCTGGAGCATTTTGCTCTATTTATTGGTTAAAAAAACGAGGCCTAATGCCAGGACTTACTTTTTCTAATGAATTAATTTCAAGAGATGAAGCACTTCACACAGAGTTTGCCATTTATCTATACAGTCGATTGACTAATAAAATTTCAAAAGAAAAGATTCTTGAAATTGTAACAGATGCTGTAAATATCGAAACTGAATTTATCGTTGAGGCTTTACCGTGTAAGTTAATTGGCATGAACTCACAATTAATGAAGGAATACATTGAATTTGTATCAGATAGATTACTCGTTCAACTAGGCAATGAACCTCATTATAATACAAATAACCCATTTGATTTTATGGAAATGATTAGTCTTGAACAAAAGACAAACTTTTTTGAGTCACGTGTATCTGAATATTCACTTTCAGACAAAGACGGAAAAGAGGATGCGTTTAGCGGGGTGGTTGAATTTTAAGACGCTTTACGGGTGCGTTTGAATATTGATAAATAAGTTCCATATAAAATAAAAATGCAGATATGACTAAAAATATAGACGGTTTAAATACGAACGGCATATTATGTATGTCCATTATTTCTTTATATTGTATTATTTGAATTCACCATTATTTTCAATAACCACATCATTTAATACCTTATTAACCATACTTTCTACTTCATTATGTATAGTTAATATTTCTTCTAATGTTACATCTTTTACGTAACATATTTGTTCGGCTTGTTTAAAATGCTTAATAACTGAATTGTAAACGTCTGGGTGTATTTTTTGTTTTACATAGGGGTCGTATAAAGTATCTTTTGTCTCATAAATATAATCCATATATTTCATGCGACTATCCTCCAGTTGTCTCCACTCGTCTGTTCGTGTTCGATGACCCGCTACGTGCTCATCAATTGTCTCACTACATGATAAAGAAATAGGTTCAGAGACAAATGTTCCAGACGATATTGTCATTTGACTTGAAGCATCTAATGATATCGTTAGTTGTTCCATAGCAGGTATAGGTAAGTCACATAATAGTATATTATATTCATTATCTTTATAGAGCCCCTCGTATATTTCTAGTGATTTATAATCAGGTGTAGTCGATACATTAAATGTCTCTTTAAATGGCAAGGATGTCTCAGTTGGAATTAATACATGGATTTGTCCACACACGTTGATACCAATATTTAACTTAGTACAAGTCATTATGATATATTATACAAATGTGTTTAAATTGATAAAATTGATTAAAGAAGCTATATATATTAATAGCACTACATGAATAAAAAAGATAGTGTGGTATTGAACCACATGAGACAATCAGCAAAAAAGAGATGTACCATACCTAATGCTAATAATGGCAGAGCATTTATGTCGTGTATCATATTGGATAATAATTTTATGACAATGTCTCCAATAGGTATAAATAAATATGAAATGACAATGAACCATGGCACCGTCCATGCAGAAGTAGACGCGTTGATTAAGCTACAACCAGCAAAAAAACAAAATACGATTATAAATCTAGCTGTGTACACTACAAGTCGTGATGGAAATAAACTAATGATGAGTAAATGTTGTGACAATTGTATAAAAAGTATACGAGTAATAAGTAAACGCAAAAGATATACAGTAAAGAATATCTATTATATTAACGAAAATGGTATGTTGGACAAGCTATAATATTTTTATTCGTTTCATAATGTAAAAGTAATATATAATTAATGTCATAGTAAAGACCAAGATCATTAAATTATGAGGTTTGAAAATGTTTTTGTGGTCATACAACATGTAATCTATAAAATTATTTAACAAATATGAAATACTTATGGATGCAAAAATAGATATAATAAAAATTTTTATCTCAAATAATTCAAATATCGTTACAATAAACTTACCTTCTTTTGATTCACTCATATATTTTTTTAGGTATACGTATGAATATATTATGTATACTAATGCGAGACAGGTAACGACCATCTGCGTATAGTCAAGATTTATATTTAATAAGTTTTTTAATGGGACGGATACGATGAGTCCAGCTTCAGGTATAGGAGTAGCAATGACAAATATACACCATGTCAACACGGTGTGGTATAATCCTTTATTAAATCCATACATCACGACAAAATACACTAATACTGCCATAAAAAACACACTAATTCCGTTAAATATGTTAGTCATAACGATTTCCTTAGTGTTCAGTTCTTTGTTATTAACGTAATACATATACATTCCCAGACATAGCAATAATATACTTAAATTTATATAATCCATTAGATATACTATACATTTATAAAAATTGATAAGGTTCGCTGGGACACCACGTAACACAATGGCTTCACAAAACGTCAAACAAATTATGTATATCCACATTGACAACGACCCTGAGTTGTTGGCGCTGTATAAAGATAAGGCATCGCAGCATAATAGACAATGTCAATCAAATAGTTTCCCTGATGCCGGATTTGATTTATTTTGTCCAAAAGAGCAGGAATGTATTGGGAATTGTCATTTTGTCGATTATAAAATTAAGTGTGCTATGTTTATTCATGATCAAGGTCTAGTTGAAAGTGTATTTGGATTCTCTCCACCAGGTTCACAACTAAGTATTTTTGGTAACGATAACGCAGGTAGTCATACACAAAGGGGTGCTGGATTTTATCTATACGCAAGGTCTAGTATCTCAAAAACTACATTTCGGTTGGCAAATAATGTGGGCATTATTGACAGTGGATATAGAGGAAATATCGGAGCGTATTTCGATACCAAATCAGAATATTCCATTATCGAAAGGCATCAGCGACTGGTTCAATTATGTAGTCCAACACTTGAACCGTTTTATGTTCAAATTATCGAAGATTTAGCTTATTTGCCTGGAGCAACCACGACAAGGGGAACTGGTGGTTTTGGTTCAACTGATATTTCATCAAATGTATCTTCATTTTCTAGGTTGTCTATGACAGATGATAATTCGACGTCACTTATGGAACAATACGCTAGAGGTTCAGGAGGAACTGGATTGGGTATTCCAGAACCGTTAAGTGACGCACCCCCGCCACCACCATCGCCATTTACACGTTCATCCGCACTATAATAAGTATTTTAAAATAACATAATAAGTATTTTAAAATAACATAATAAGTATTTTAAAATAACATAATAAGTATTTTAAAATATTATAACAACCTAATATTTTTTATTGATTTTTCCGATGTTTATTTTTTCTGATGTTTATTTATTTTTTCTTATGGTTTATCTTATCTAATGTTCTATGCCTCGTCATCTCCTCCACTATCCTTTTGGAACCGCTCTACATCAATCTGACACATTAACTTACCCCATGGAACAGGTGGGCCAATGTTCACCACCTTTACCTTACCCTTATCCATTGATCCCACGGTTCCACTTACGTATTCACCCGCCTTTAGATACTTGAATCCCTGTACATTAATATCTGTATGATGGCAAAAATAATCTGTGCCGGATTCATCAGTTACGAAACCGAAACCTTTCTTCGTATTAAACCACTTAACTTGAAACATTCTTATACTATATTATAGATTGCCTTTATATTATTTTGTTAATGTAATATATGAAACATATACTTTGTTGCGTCTTAATATTTTGCATTATCGTATATTTTAGTTACCTTAGTTCCCTTGAGACATTCTCTGAACCCCCACAAGATTCATCGCTCGACCAATTTGAATTATTTAATATTGACATACCACCACAAATACACAAACTATACATTAATGACTCACTCACCGTCATACCATTTGGTGCTATAAAGGGTTATCTACCAAAAAAAATACAATCTATGAACTTACGTGATGATACACAATGTATTTATTCGTATGAACGCCCACAAAAACAAAACATATATGATTACGATTTAGACATATCATACATCGATAAACCCAACTCACGCCTTAATTTAGTAAGTCCAAATTCTACTGATTTATTTTATTGTGAGACAAATGATGATGATATACCAATGTGTTCCATTCTATCATGTAATAAATACAACACCACCGCATTACAGAGAAACGCCATGTCTAAATTAATGAAACGTAATAATAAAGAATCAGTAAAAAACAAGTTACACGTTGATAGAGTATATAATAACACCAGAATGGATGAAGATAATATAGCGTACAATAAATATACAGAGAAATCTGACGATATTTATAATAAATTTATATTATAATGAACCACGCTATTATGTTCGTCAAGATATTTGTTTTTCTGATTCTATTAAATATATACCAAGTTCCACTTGATTCAGATAACTTATTTTTACGGGACATCGCCAGTATGCTTATTATAGCACATATATTTGAAATTATATTTTATTCAGGATATTTATCCAACAGTAGGTATAGTTATTGGATTGCCACGTTCCCGCTGGTTATGTATTCAGCCATCACATATTTGTCTCAGAATGTACATTTCACACAACACTTGGAAATTATTGCTCATGAATATTTTATATTATTCATGGGATTAATAAGTAATTATGATTTAATATCTTCTTATGCCGGAGTGTTATTAGCAACCGTATCTACGTTGTATATTTTTAATTTGTTATACGCTTTGTTTAATTCATATGTTGTTATATATTTATTTGCCATATGGTTAATACACACGTTACTTATGCTTATAGTTGAAAGCCCATTAAAAAATAAAATATATAGTTTGTTGGATATTTGTCTCTCATCTATACCAGCAATAGTTATATCTGTAATCATTTACAATAAACATTATTCATTGTACCAACGACATTACAATATTTAACCAACCTATATTTACATTTTTTTCATTTGCGTCAATCGTCGTAACGTTCGGTGTATTATTTAACCAATTCTCATGATACTCATGACACTTAGCTAAATATTCAAGACTGATAGTTGATTCTCCTAACCTATCACGCTTTTTTACTCTTGTCTCCGATACTTCAGGGATTGTCTTTAAATATACATACTGAATTGGAGGTATCATGTCAATAAATTCTTTGAACCAATTATTATATATAGTATATTCTATTTTACTAATCATTCCATCTGCATAAAGCATCTCACAGAATACATTCTTATCTGTAAACAGAGTACGTTCGGTAATAATTACATCATATTCATTACTCTCGATAGCTCGCTTTAAATAAGCCAACCTCGAGATATAAGCCATCATTTGGAAAGTAAACGCAAAAGCTTTTGGGTTGCCATAATAGTTCTCTAATACTGTTTTTCCTTCTTCGTCTTTAATTTCAGACCATTCTTTTACCGGTTCATCTAGAAAACATACCTTTTTTGATGAAATTGAATCACGAATGTATTTAACAAAAGTTGATTTACCCGATCCAATGTTTCCTTCGATTGAGATAATTTTCATTATAGTAGATACCTATATTTTTTTTTATCAATTTTATATTGTCGAACAAAACAACCGTTTTAGGTGACGACAATTACACGTACACGTATTAATAGCTACACGGTAACTAATATCCTGGGTATTCCAATAGTCATATATATTCGATGGACAATTTGTCTGATGTCTCGTACAACATTTACATTTTTCTAACCATTTAAAAGCATCCTTACGTGTATTGAAGTCTATCTCTTCAATACATTGTTGCATTATATCATAACAGTCATAGTCATTATATTTTTCCTGTAATCTATTTCCATACATCGATAGCTTGGATATTGTATGTATACTAGATATGATATGTCTCTCATCTATAAAGCTGTATATAATCCGTATGATATCATTAGGTAACGGTATATGTTGAGGTAAAGTAATCATTTATTAATATCATAACCTTCATAGATATTATCAATTTTATTTTATTTTCCTTTTTTTCCTTTCGTTTTCATTTTTTTCTTTTTCATTTTTTTTCTTTTTTTTTTTTTTTTCTTTTTCATTTTTTTTCTTTTTCATTTTTTTTCTTTTTTCAATTTTCCAATTTTTATTTAATAGATTATTTTTTTCTGGTTTGGTTTGTCTCTTCTCTCCCCCTCCCCCCCCGCCTTCCGGATTTTCACTTTCATTCCAAGAAGACTAATGGAATAATTATGGTAACAAAAAGAATAAAATGAGAATAAAGGGAATGTATCTATTAGCATAAGTAAATTTAGATAATAAATAATATAGGAATAATTTGGAATAAATTGGAATGAAAAGAATGAACTAAAATTCGAAAAAATCACTATAAAATAATATATATATTACTATAATAATAATAATAATATTAATGTATCGTATTAAAACAGTTTATTCTTTTTATTCCAAAAGTTAGTCTAAAATTAGTCCTGAGTTAGTCTAAAATTAGTCTTATTTAGTCCTTTTTTAGAAAAAGGGAATGAATCTATAATAGATATAATTAACTAACATAACTTATTTTTTTGTTACGATAATATGAAATTCATTCCTTTTTTATTCCTTTTTCATTCCTTTTTTTATTCCTTTTTCATTCCTTTTTATCGAATTTATTTTTTATGGATTTTATTTTTTGGAATGATTTTTATTTTTATAGATTATTTTTTCTGAATTGGTTTGTCTCTTCTCTCCCCCCTCCCCCGCCCTCCGGATTTTCACTTTCATTCCAAGAAGACTAATAGAATAATTATGGTAACGAAAAGAATAAATTGAGAATAAAGGGAATATATCTATTAGCATAAGAAATTTAATAGACCAAATAATATAGGAATAATTTGGAATAAATTAGAATAAAAAGAATGAACTAAATCTTTAATAAAATAGAGAAAATTATAAATTATTATTACTATTTGTATAATAAATTTGTATGTGATACCTCATAAAAACAGTTTATTCTTTTTATTCCAAAAGTTAGTCTAAAATTAGTCCTGAGTTAGTCTAAAATTAGTCTTATTTAGTCCTTTTTTAGAATAAAGGAATGAATCTATAAATATAACAATAATACAATTTAATTTATTTTTTTGTTACGGTAATATGAAAATTTATTCCTTTTTTATTCCTTTTTTATCAAATTTATTTTTATGGATTTTATTTTATGGAATGATTTTTATTTTTATAGATTATTTTTTCTGAATTGGTTTGTCTCTTCTCTCCCCCCTCCCCCGCCCTCCGGATTTTTACTTTCATTCCAAGAAGACTAATAGAATAATTATGGTAACAAAAAGAATAAAATGAGAATAAAGAGAATATATCTATTAGCATAAGAAACTTAAGAGAATAAATAATATAGGAATAATTTGGAATAAATTAGAATAAAAAGAATGAACTAAATATTAAAAAAAACATTAAATAAATATAATTATTGTTACCAAATATATAATAATAATAATAATGTATATCATTAAAACAGTTTATTCTTTTTATTACAAAAGTTAGTCTAAAATTAGTCCTGAGTTAGTCTAAATTAGTCCAAAATTAGTCCTCAAATAAAAATAATATAAAATATAGTTGATATATATATTAAACTATGGTTCTATATGAATGTAAAGTGTGTTCCTTTTCTACCAGTTTAAAATCAAATTATAATAGACATACGAAGACAAAGTATCATAAAGAAAAAATAGATACAATAAATGAGACGTCTATTGTTAAGATCAGTACGGATGCAATTCAAAAATTTAATGAATCCAGTAAGGAGACAAATGATAACGTTAAGATTACATGTAAATATTGTAATAAAATATTTAAACATCAGTCAAGCTTACCTAAACATATAAAATATACATGTAAACAGAGTAAAGATGAAGATTTAAAGGAACTGGTCAGGTTATTAAATTTACAGTTGGAACAACAACGTTCTGATTCCGAAAAAAAAGATAAGATTATGGAAAAAAAAGATAAAATTATGGAAAAAAAAGATAAACAACTAGAAAATCAACAAAAACAAATAGATAAACTTATGGATAAACTACAAGTTCCACAACAGATTAATAATAATACAAATATACAAAATAATAATTTTAGGTTATCTTATAAAGAGACAGATGTGTCTCACTTAACGGATACAGATTATAGAACGGCAATTAATAATATAATTATGTGTGTAAAGACATTGATAGAAATTGTACACTTAGACCCAGAACATCCTGAAAATATGAATATATATATATCAAATCTAAAAGATAAATATATAATGGTATACACTGGAGAAACATGGGAACTTAAAAATAGAGAATATGAGATGAATCATCTATATGACCACAACGAAATGTTATTAAGTGAATGGCTTAGCGAACATGGCACTCAAGATCTAAGAGAACGTTTTGAAAGGTATTTGTCTCGTAAAGAAGGAGCAATAAACATGATACACGAAGAAATTAAGTTGATGTTATATAATAAGAGACATCTAGCCTTATGTGAATAGTTTTATTAGAATCATACCCTGTACAAATATTAATACATACATTTATTAAATTTATAAAATTGATTGAGTTACGTCAATAGACAACGCAAAATGGATTTTAAGTATAAGACTATTAAAAAAAAACACGACGAGTTACATGATTCTTTTGATGATAATGAGATGTCCGATATTGTAACCTGTCTATACACACAGATACTTAATAAGTTTGATAAAAATAAAACATTCACCATAAATTTAGTAGATGATGTATTTGATTTTTGTAAGAACAACTTTAAACATATTAATAAAATCACTAGTAAAGCGTATATTGATGGTATAACCGATAAGTTATGGAGTATGGATTCATTTACAATGAAAAACCTCGAAGCAAAGGATGTTGTGGGCCATGGAGAATTTAACCTTAAGGCGTATGTTTATTATCTGTTTAAAAATAAACAGTTACCTGAATTAAAACAAATACCGTTTACTAAAATAGCAGATTTAGCATTAGACTGCATAGAAAGTCCAGAATTATATAACCAATATCATGTATACAAACGCTTAATACACGATATATTTAAAAAACCTTTATTTAATGGATGTCCGTCACTTAATGATATCATTAAGCCAACTGAATCTATAGATGATACATTAAAAACATTGCTTATTTCACATAACTCCATTAAAAATGTTTATATTTCAAAAAAAAATAGAAACATAGAAAATACATTGGTTAAAGAGGTAACCGAACGATTATCCTATAGAGACACAATATATGACCTAGCCGCAGTAAGTAAACATATATCAGACTACGAGACCATATCTAGTTTAACATTAAATGAAGAACAGAATAAAGGTATACATATGGCACTGGCTAAGTCATTATCATTTATAACAGGTTCAGCTGGAACAGGTAAGACTACCTTATTTGAAGGGTTTTCATATGTATATGAAAAATTATATCCAAAAAGTAAAATTATATATACAGCTATTTCTGGAAAAGCCGTAATGGTATTAAAAAGCTATATTGGTAAGGGTAAAAATAGGTCATATATGACTATAGCGAAATTATCTAGAACCACTGTAGACCCCGGTAGTATTGTTATTTGTGATGAAGCATCCATGATTGGATATTCACAATTTAATATGCTTTTACAAAAATTTAAACAAAATATAGTTCTTGTTGGAGACATCAAACAAGCATTGCCTATTAAATCGGTTGGCCAAGCATTCATTTCATTAATAGATAAAAAATACTGTGAAAATAATGTTGTGCGACTGAAACATATACTCAGACAAAAAGAAGGGTCAGGTGTCCTGGATGTTATCGATATGTATAATTCACAAATAAAAGACCCATTCGTATTGGAGCCCTACACGAACCAAACAGAAGGAGTATATTTTAAACACATCGCAAATGATACAAAGTTATCGGAATTTTATATTGAATTTAATAAAATGTTTCCTCAAATGATTGGAATACAATCACAAAAAGTAGACTTAATTAACACGAATATACAAGCGGTTGTGAATAAAAAGAAAAAGAAGCACAAGATTTATAATAATACATTTTACGTAGGAGACAAAGTTATGCGAGTTCAAAATTTAATTATTGAACGTGAGGATATATTTATTCCAAATGGTGCAAGTGGAAGAATTGCTAACATTAATGGTTCTATTTATACTATAGAATACGAAGACCCTCTATTTAAAAACGAAGATATGCCAAAAGAAGTGTTTATCAATGAGTTTAAATTAAATTATATCCAAACTATCCATAAAAACCAAGGTTCATCAGCAGAACAAGTTTTATTACATATACCAAATAATGCGGCGTATTCGTATAATTTAATGGACTATCGTATAGCTGGTAGAAAAAATTTACTATATACCGGACTTTCACGAGCAAAGTCACTGTTGGTAATCGTAGGAGATTCATTAAATGTGCTTAACATTAATAAAAATGCTGACTTCTTCGTTCCAATTGATAACTTAAATACTCAAGAAGATGAAGAAGAATAATTATATTTGTGTTACCATACAATATTTAGTCATAATATATATTTTTTATAAAATTGATAAGAAACGTAAGACCAACATTGACAATGGAAACTTGTATTATATGCTTCGAACAAAAATCTGATGTATCAAGATGCACAACGTGTATGGAATCAGGCATATCTTGTCATGAATGTGATAAAAAATGGGTCGAAGCAGGAAATAATAAAAATATATGTAGCGTGTGTAAGCGACATACGAAAACAAATTGTTTCATAGAAGATGTCGTCGTCGAAAGACCAGTAAATGAACCAAATAATATTTTCGAAGAGGATGACACTTTTGATGAACAAGTCAATTATGTATTGTATGTAAAACAAATATGGTGTTGGTTGTTATTAACATGGTGTCTATCCGGTATGGGATATGAAATATATGTTGAGATATTTCATGTGAAAAAAGATAATTTTTGGAAAGATATCCACGTAGCATTATTTTGTGGGTTTGTTGTCACTTGTGTATTCGTGTCGTTGCGATGGTTTTGTCGTAACCGATGTTAATTTATTCTTCTTCTTTAAGTTATATTTTTTTTCAAGTTCGTTATATATTTCAGTAAGTATCGTATATGCTGTATATAAATCGGTTGCCTTTTTATTGGCATCCTTATGTTCTTTTTCAAGTGACTCATATTTCAACAGTAAGGCATCATACTTGTCTTGAATGTATTTAATATTATATATTTGTCTCGCTTTATCTGATTCCATACTGGCTATCTTCCTATTGAGACGACTAATCTCTTTGTCCTGTGTGGACGGTTGATCTAAATGAGACAACCATTCTTTATGTTGTCGTGTATTTATATGTGTTTTAAATGTAGAATTTGTATTAAATTGGCATTTAATTGCTCTACAAGGACACCATTTTGGTATGTTCCCGCGACTATTAGGTATGAATGGCATTACATCTACGTATTCTCCTTTATCGTAGTCATAACACGGTTCATATTGTGTCGATACAATTGCCATTATGGTACATATATATTTATGGTTACTCATCAATTTTAAATATATCCATAAATTTACTATAAGCGTTTCCTGATATTGCAAATTCAATGTGTTTAAATGTCCCATAATATTCACTGATCACTTGTTTAAATACATACGCTACTTGATGTGGTGGATTGTTCCATGACCCACAACCCATAGCTCCCAAAATGACCGTATAATGTCCGTGACGTAATGCCGTCTGTAGTATAAAATGTATTTTTGTTGTTAATAATTGTATGTCTTCTGTGGACAAATGTTCATTTATGAGGGTCGGTTTATATATTCCGGGACAAGCTATAAAGGACATTTTATATGGTCGATGTATATATTTCCATTCTAATGTTTTTATTATGGACACATTAGGTGAATAAATTAATTCATTATATTTAATAGGATACATAGACTTATTTAATGTCTGAAAATAATTAGAACGTCTAAATAATGATTCCTCTTGACCTCTATTTCCGCGTTCTATTCCACCGCCAGGAGATATGTCGTTAGCCAGATTTAATATGACTGGATTATCTTGTATTAGAGACAAACCACATTCAATCGAATCTTCGTTGCGGATTGATAATGTAGTATATTTAAATTGTTTGGGATATGACACTGGTTGGTATGTGTATTTAATAGACTTAGGAGGTAGCGGGACATATTTATTACATATATCTTGTGTATTCTTCCAACATTTAATTTCTTGTTGGGTCATTGAATTATATGGATATATATATATAATGACCAGGACGTTAAAACAAAAGAAAAAGTGTGTAAAAAATAAAAAA
>Ga0233449_1001166_pt1 | contig 25164 bp, 19 predicted proteins | sample SI_124_October20_FD_183012 | JGI IMG/M metagenome (GOLD analysis project Ga0233449, IMG submission 183012) | Seawater microbial communities from Saanich Inlet, British Columbia, Canada - SI_124_October2016_200_MG | ecosystem: Environmental > Aquatic > Marine > Inlet | place: Canada: British... | reverse complement strand
TCAACAACATGGATGTGCACTGAAATATGTTATTAATCAAACCGAAGATATTTGTAAATTAGCAGTTCAAAAACATGGATATGCTTTAGAATATGTTAATATTTCACAAACTGAAGATATGTGTAAAGTAGCAGTTCAACAACATGGATGTGCACTGAAATATGTTATTAATCAAACCGAAGATATTTGTAAATTAGCAGTTCAAAAACATGGATATGCTTTAGAATATGTTAATATTTCACAAACTGAAGATATGTGTAAATTGGCGGTTCAGCAAAGTGGATGTGCACTGAAATATGTTATTAATCAAACAGACGAAATATGTAAATTGGCAGTTGAACAAAATGCATATGCGCTACACTATGTAAATATAAGCACAAACAATATCAGCTGGACTTTACCGCAATTTTTTATAAATGCAATTTGTTGCGTTTATTAAAATTATGACAATTTATAGTGACAACTCGCTAAAAATTGAATAACGGCGTGAATATACAACTTAATTTATTAAATTACAAATCAAATAATATATTACAATTAATGTCGCAAGAAATAGCACGCAATAACATGCATTCTGATAATACAATTCAATGTGACACAATTCAATGTGATGCAATTCATTGTATTTTTACGGGTAAAGAATTTAATGATTACTATAACAAATCTGGCACTAAATTTTATAAAATTTTAAATGATAATGCAGCTCACAATAATTATCAATTTATTAATGGACTTAATATCGACCCAGTTGAATTTAATCCAATTGACGAATGTTCGGCTGGTGGATTTTATTTTACTGAATTTAATAAAATTGGATGTTGGTTGCATTATGATTATAATTTAAAATATATTGTTGAAGTTACAATTCCTGATGACGCTCAAGTTTATGTTGAAAAAAATAAATTTAAAGCAGATAAATTTATTCTTGATTTAAACAACAAAATACAAATAGAAGATTTTGATTTTTGGTCAGACGCTGAATTTTGTAAAATGGTAGTCCAGCAAAATGGATATGCTTTGGAATTTGTCACTAATCAAACGGAAGAAATATGCAATTTGGCAATTCAACAAGATGCATATGCATTGCAATTTGTTAATATACCACAAACTCCAGAATTGTGTAGAATTGCAATCGAAAAAAGAGGACGTGCTTTGCAGTTTGTCAATATTCCACAAACGGAAGCGTTATGTAGATTAGCAGTTCAGGAAAACGGAAACGCTTTGCAATATGTCAATATTCCGCAAACGGAAGCGTTATGTAAATTAGCAGTTCAGGAAAACGGAAACGCTTTGCAATTTGTCAATATTCCACAAACAGAAGCGTTATGCAAATTGGCTGTTCAGCAAACTAAATGTGCTTTACAATATGTAACTACGCAAACTGATGAGCTGTGTAGATTGGCAATTCAGCAAAATGGATATGCTTTGAAAAATATACATGCTTTAAAATTTGTTATTAATCAAACTGATGAGTTGTGTAAATTTGCAGTCAAACAAAATGGACTGGCTTTGGAAGTTGTTATCAATAAAACTGATGAACTATGTAGATTGGCAGTTCAGCAAAATGGATATGCTTTGGAATTTGTTGATAATAAAACTGATGAAATATGCAAGTTAGCTGTTCAGCAAGATGGATTTATTTTGGAATTTGTTAGTAATCAAACTGACGAACTGTGTAAAATGGCAATTCTGCAAAATGGATCTGCTTTGAAATTTGTCATTAATAAAACTAACGAACTGTGTAGATTAGCTGTTCAACAAGACGGATATGCTTTACAATTTGTCGCTGTTCAAACAGAAGAAATATGTAAATTGGCAGTTAAACAAAATGGATGTGCTTTACAACATGTTAATATTTCACAAACGGAAGAAATATGCAAATTGGCTGTTCAACAAGATGGACATGCTTTAAAAATCATTAATAATCAAACAGAAGAAATATGCAAGTTGGCTGTTCAACAAAATGGACGCGCTTTACAATATGTCGTTACGCAAACAAATAATATATGTAAGTTGGCTGTTCAACAAAATGGAGGTGCTTTACGATTTGTAAACAATCAAACTCCTGAATTATGCAGTTTGGCCATTAAACAAGATCGGGATGCTTTAAAATTTGCAAAAATTCAGTTCAGTAAAATAATTGCGTGGAACAACTTAAATAATGAGCTAAATTGATACATCTCCACTTTGCTGAACTATTATAAATTGTCAAAAAATAATAAAAAATTGAATAATACATATACAATACCACTTAAATTTATTAAACTATTACGTAAATAGTATATTTTAATAATGCTATTAAATAATAAAATTGCGGATAATAAAATTGCGGATAATAAAATTGAGAATAGTACACCTACAGTCAATGAATTTATTGGTAAAGAGTTCACTGGAAAAGAATTTATTGATCATTACAACAAATCTGAAACTAAGTTTTATAAAATATTAAAAAAAGATTGCGTTCATAACAATTATCAATTTATCAATGGACTCAATATTGATCCTGTTGAATTTAATCCAAAAGAATCATGTTCGCCAGGCGGATTTTATTTTACTGAATATAACAAAATAGGAATGTGGTTGACATATGATGATGATTTAAAATATATTGTAGAAGTTGAAGTTCCAGAAGACGCTCGAGTTTATGTTGAAGAAAATAAATTCAAAGCAGATAAATTTATCATTAATTTAGCTGATATGACAACAATCGTCAATCACAAATGTTGGTCTAATATGGAGTTTTGTAAATTATCCGTTCAACAAAATAAAAATGCTGTACAGTTTGTAAAAAATCAAACTGATGAAATATACAGGTTAGCAATAGAACAAGATGCATTTTCTTTGCGATTTATCACTAATCAAACAGATGAGTTATGTAAACTAGCGATTCAGCATCATTGGCATACATTGAAATATGTTACCAACCAAACCGATGAAATATGCAAGTTAGCGATAGAACAAGATGTATATGCTATGAAATTTGTAAAAGAGCAAACTCCCGAATTATGCGAATTTGCAATTAACCAAAATGTAGTAGCTTTTAAATTTGTAAAAGAGCAAACTCCTCAATTGTGTAAACTTGCAATCAAGCGCTATGCATATGCTTTACATTTTGTAAAAGAACAAACTCCTGAATTGTGTGAAATTGCAGTTCTGCAATATGGATGCACTTTGGAATATGTAAAAAATCAAACTCATGAATTGTGTAGTATCGCAGTTAAACAAAATGGGCGTGCTTTACAATTTGTAAAAGAGCAAACTCCTGAATTGTGTAAATTGGCTGTTCAGCAAAATGGGCATGCTTTACAATTTATCACTAATCAAAATAATGATATATGTAGATTGGCTGTTCAAGAAAATGCATCGGCTTTACAATTTGTAAAAGAGCAAACTGATGAAATATGTAAATTGGCTGTTCAACAAAATGGAATTGCTTTACGATCTGTAAAAGAGCAAACTGATGAAATATGCAAATTGGCAATTCAAGAAGATGCATCGGCTTTACGATTTGTAAAAGAGCAAACTGATGAAATATGTAAATTAGCTGTTCAACGGCATGGGTGTGCTTTGCAATATGTAAAAAATCAAACTCCAGAATTATGTAAATTAGCAATACAACAAGATGGATATGCTTTCAACTTTGTAAAAGATAAAACTGTTGAAATATCCAAATTTGCGTCACCATTTTTAAAAAATATGAGACCGTCTGCAAAATTGGATTTATATGAAATGAAATAATATCGAAGAATATATTAAAATTGTTCAATTTCTAATGCACGGCAAAGATTTTTAATATAATTTTGCTTATTTTATCTTTATATAAAAATTGTATTACATGTAAAATTGAATTTTTAACACTTAGTTTATTAAATTATAAACCAAATATTTCAAATAATTATAAATAATGACATTTGCTTTAATCAGCAGTGCATAAAATTACTATTTAATAAAATAAATGATGTGCATTATGTTAATTTATATTTTTTCGTATTTTTTTATATTTAATAAAATGAATGATGTGCATTTATATACATTTCCATACCTTGTTGGTCGGTTTTTACTTCTTATCGCCGACTTTCTCGTCAGTCAACTTGATCAAACAATCAACCATGCGGCGGAGTTCCATTGCCACGAACGTTTCAGACTTGAACGTCTTGGCCGGTCGACCGTCCTGTGCACTCGACTGGAAGATGGAACGGTTTGTTGCTAAGTACTCTTCGTACGTTTTGCAATAAACTGGTACCTTGAGATCGTCGCCGTTTGCGCAATCGAAACCTGTGGAATGGGTGAGTCCGCCGTGGACTTTGCTCGCAGTTTCCAGAGCTATAATGAGCGACATGTTCTTAGATAGTTCCTGTAGTGCAGGCAGGTAGCCACAAAAGTTGCCGTACTCGCGATTGTAAACAACGCAGCACATGTAACCTCTGTACTCAAATTCACGTCTACCGTCACCGGTGTCCTCCATGAATTCACGTAGTTGGGCCTTGATGGCTGCAAGACTGGACCAAGTATCGTAACCCATTCCAGTATTGACCTTGATGCGTTCTTCGACACTTGTCGTGGCAGTGGTTGTTTTGGTAACGGTATGGGAGCTCATCTTTCGGTGGTTGCTTGTGGTTGCTAATATACTATTACGAGGGATTGTTATATGATTTCGATTATGCAGGGCAATTCAATTATTCAATATTTTCAATTTTTTAACAGTCAGATGTATCGGCTTTATAATATGTCACTAATAAACCTTCTGAATTCAATAAAGCGAATGTTATGCATCATGCATTATGTTAATTTATAATATGAATAAACATAAAAAAGCTGAAAGTGCATTCATATAACAATTAAAATATGCCATGCATTGATTTTTATATTAAAGTTGAATATTAAATATATAGTATCATACTATTAAATTATAAACTAATATATTACTTAATTTTGAATAATGTTATCCACTTTATTTGATATGTTTACATCATCAAATAATACACTTCAAAATAACACACTTCAAAATAATACATTAACTGGCAAAGAATTTACTGATCGCTACAACAAATCTGGAACTAAATTTTATAAAATATTAAAGGAAGATTTAGTTCATAACGGTTATAAATTTATTGATGGACTAAATATTGATCCAATCCCATTTAATCCAGAAGGAGAGTGCTCATCAGGTGGATTTTATTTTACGGAATATAACAAAATATGTTATTGGTTAACATATACAAAAGATTTAACGTACATTGCAGAAGTAACGATTCCTGATGATGCCAAAGTTCATATTAAAGACAACAAATTCAAAGCAGATAAACTTATTCTCAATTTAAATAATAAAATAACTATTAAAGATCACGAATGTTGGAATGATGAAGAGTTTTGTAAAATTGCAGTTCGAACAAATGGACATTATTTAGAATTTGTCATTGTTCAAAATGACGAAATATGCGAATTGGTCGTTCAACGAGATGGATATGCTTTACAATTTGTAAGAAAGCAAACAGAAGAAATATGCAAATTGGCAGTAAAACAAGATGGATATGCTTTAAAATATGTCAATATTCCACAAACAGAAGAAATATGCAAATTAGCTGTTCAGCAAAGTGGACTTGCTTTAAAATTTGTAAAAAAGCAAACTGATGAAATATGTAAATTGGCTGTTCGGCGAAGTGGATGTGCGTTACAATTTGTAACTAATCAAACTGACGAAATATGCGAATTGGCTGTTCAACAACATGGATTTGTTTTGAAATTTGTCGTTAATCAAACTGATGAAATATGTAAATTGGCAGTTCAACAACATGGATTAGCTTTACAACATGTAAATATTCCACAAACGGAAGAGTTATGTAAATTAGCTATTCAACGACGCGGATTAGCTTTAAAATATGTCATTAATCAAACTGACGAACTATGTAAATTGGCTGTTCAACAACATGGATTGACTTTGGAATTTGTCACTATTCCACAAACGGAAGAGTTATGTAAATTGGCTGTTCAACAATATGGATGTGCTTTAAAATTTGTCAATATTCCACAAACGGAAGCGTTATGTAAATTGGCTGTTCAACAAAACGGACATGCTTTGGAATACGTCACTGATCAAACGGATGCGTTATGTAAATTAGCAGTTCAACAAAACGGACATGCTTTACGACATGTTATTAAACAAACTGATGAAATATGTAAATTAGCAGTTCAACAAAACGGACATGCTTTAAAACATGTTGTTAATCAAACAGAAGAAATATGTAAATTGGCAGTTCAACAACATGAACCTGCTTTACAATATGTAAAGGATAAAGCACTCAAAGAACAATTAAATATATCGCGCGTTGATTTTTATAAAAATTGAACATTAAATATATAGCATCATACAATTAAATTCATTTAATTTATTAAATTATAAACTAATATATTGCTTAATTTTGAATAATGTTATCCACTTTATTTGATATGTTTACATCATCCAATAACACACTTCAAAATAACACACTTCAAAATAACACACTTCAAAATAATACATTGACTGGCAAAGAATTTACTGATCGCTACAACAAATCTGAAACTAAATTTTATAAAATATTAAAAAAAAATTGCATTCATAATGGTTATGAATTTATTAATGGACTAAATATCGATCCAATCCCATTTAATCCAGAAGGAGAATGCTCATCAGGTGGATTTTATTTTACGGAATATAACAAAATATGTTATTGGTTAACATATACAAAAGATTTAACGTACATTGCAGAAGTAACGATTCCAGATGATGCCAAAGTTCATATTAAAGACAACAAATTCAAAGCAGATAAACTTATTCTCAATTTAAATAATAAAATAACTATTAAAGATCACGAATGTTGGAATGATGAAGATTTTTGTAAAATTGCAGTTCGAACAAATGGACATTATTTAGAATTTGCCATTGTTCAAAATGACGAAATATGCGAATTGGCCGTTCAACAAGATGGACATGCTTTACAATTTGTAAGAAAGCAAACAGAAGAAATATGCAAATTAGCTGTTCAACAATATGGATCTGCGTTAAAATATGTCATTAATAAAACAGACGAAATATGTAAATTGGCTGTTCGACGAGATGGATCTGCTTTACAATTTGTAACTAATCAAACTGACGAAATATGCGAATTGGCTGTTCAACAATATGTATATGCTTTAAAATATGTCATTAATCAAACGGACGAAATATGTAAATTGGCTGTTCGACGAGATGGTTTTTTTTTAAAACATGTTGTTAATCAAACGGACGAAATATGTAAATTAGCAGTTCAACAAGATGGATATTATTTGACATTTGTTGTTGTTCAAAATGATGAGATATGTAAAGCGGCAGTTCAACAAAACGGACATGCTTTAAAATATGTTGTTAATCAAACGGACGAAATATGTAAATTAGCAGTTCAACAGGATGGATATGCTTTAAAATATGTAAAGGATAAAGCACTCAAAGAACAATTAAATATATTGTGCGTTGATTTTAATAAAAATTGATTTTTTAATAAAAATTGATTTTTTAATAAAAATTGAATACTTATACGTAAAATGCTTGATTTATTGTAAGTTATAGTATAGCGGTCAACTGCGTACAATAAATATTATACATATTCAGTAACATGTTTCAAAATAATATATTTCAAAATGGCACATGTACAGGTAAAGAATTCACCGATTACTATAACAAATCTAACACTAAATTTTATAAAATATTAAAAGAAGATTTAGTTCATAACCGTTATAAATTTATTGATGGACTAAATATCGACCCAATTCCATTTAATCCGAAAGGATCATGTTCGGCTGGTGGGTTTTATTTTACTGAATACGATAAAATAGCTCATTGGTTAACATATACAAAAAATTTAACGTACATTGCAGAAATTACAATTCCTGATGATGCGCAAGTTTATATTGAGGAAAATAAATTCAAAACAGATAAATTTATTCTTAATTTGAAAGATATGACAACAATCAAAGATCATAAATGTTGGTACGACGCTGATTTTTGTAAATTGGCAGTTCAACGGTGTGGATATGATTTGCAATATGTTAATATTCCACAAACGGAAGCGTTATGTAAATTTGCAGTTAAACAAAATGGATTTGCTTTAAAATATGTTAATATTCCACAAACCGACGCGTTATGTAAAATGGCAGTTCAACAAGATGGATTGGCTTTGGAATTTGTAAATAATCAAACTCCAGAACTGTGCGAATTGGCTGTTCGGCAAAATGGATTAGCTTTACAATTTGTAGTTAATCAAAGTTCAGAACTGTGCGAATTAGCAGTTCAACAAAATGGATATGCTTTATATCATGTCATTAATCGAAATGACAATATATGTGAATTGGCTGCTCAACGTCACGCATATATAAAAATATCAATATATGCAGATTGGCTTGTTAATAAATGTATAGGTACTTTCCAATATTTTATTAATCAGTAGTTGATATATTGTCATAATTTTAACGAAATCGTGTATACGTTTAATACATTGGCTGTATCGGTAAAAAATTGAATATTAAATAAGCGCTACAATTTATTTATTAATAATGATATCGTAATATAATATTGCGAATGTTGTCTGGCAATATACTCACAGGTACAGAATTCGTTAATAAATATGGGACCAAATTTTATAAAATATTAAAGGAAGATTTAGTTCATAACGGTTATGAATTTATTGATGGATTAAATATTGACCCAATTCAATTTAAACCAACCGGATCATGTTCAGCTGGTGGATTTTATTTTACTGAATACAACAAAATAACGCATTGGTTAGATTATATGGGTAATTTAAAATACATTGCTGAAGTAACAATTCCGGATGATGCTCAAATTTACGTCGAAGAAAATAAATTTAAAGCAGATAAATTTATTCTTAATTTAAATAATAAAATAAATATTAATGATCATGAATGTTGGAATGATGAAGAGTTTTGTAAATTAATAGTTCAGAAAAATGGGAATGATTTGCAATTTGTAAAGAAACAAACTGACAAAATTTGCAAGTTAGCAGTTCAAGAAAGTGGATGTGCTTTGCAATATGTTATTGATCAAACTGATGAAATATGTGAATTGGCAGTTCAGCAAGATATATATGCTTTGCAGTTTGCCACTAATCAAAATAATGATATATGTAAATTTGCAGTTCAACGAGATGGTCATGTTTTATGTTATGTTAATATTCCACAAACGGAAGAGTTATGTAAGTTAGCAGTTCAACAAAATGGATATGCTTTGGAAGATGTTAATATTCCACAAACAGAAGCATTATGTAAATTGGCTGTTCAACAAAATGGATTGGCTTTGCAATTTGTCACTATTTTACGAACGGAAGCATTATGTAAATTGGCTGTTCAACAACATGGATTGGCTTTAAAGTTTGTCATTCATCAAAGTTATGATATATGCAAATTGGCTGTTCAACAATATGGATGTGCTTTAAAATTTGTCAATATTCCACAAACGGAAGCGTTATGTAAATTGGCTGTTCAACAAAATGGATTAGCTTTGGAATACGTCACTAATCAAACGGATGCGTTATGTAAATTAGCTGTTCAACAAAACAGATATGCTTTAGTATATGTTAAAAATCAAACTAACGATATATGCAAATTAGCCATTCAACAACATGGAAATTCTTTACGACAAGTTATTGATAAAAATGACGAAATATGTACATTTGCTGTTCGACAAAATGGATTAGCTTTGCAATATGTCACTGATCAAACAGAAGCGTTATGTAATTTAGCTGTTCAACAAAATGGATTGGCTTTAGAATTTGTCACTATTCCACAAACAGAAGCGTTATGTAAATTTGCTGTTCAACAAAATGGATTGGCTTTGGAATTTGTAAAAGAGCAAACTGACGTGTTATGTAAATTTGCTGTTCACCAAAACGAGAACGCGAAGCGACTGATAAAAAGCCAAATTACTATACGTTATTGATTTATTAAAAGTTGAAAAAAAATATGGTCTGAGTTATCAATATTTTACATAATACAAAATACAAAACGTACGATATATTATATAATATAACATACATCATACATCATACATCATACATCATAAATCATACATCATAAATCATACATAATACATAATAACATAACGCATAATGAATAAACTAATATTTGATAACTCTGAAACAATTCAATCACTTGCAGAGGCTTATGATGAATATACCGAGGAAGAAGTTATTAACGATTCTCTCGAAATGTTTACTAGCATGAAACATATATACATTGATAGTTGTAAAAAATTAATGTTTAATATATTGAACAATTATGAATCAATTGTGTTCACAGATGACAATATTTTAATATATGTACATTTAGCTGAATATTACAATTTGAATAAAAAATTTACCAAATATATTGTTGACGAATATATTTTAAATCGAAATAAATTTTATGACATTTTATGGAAACATGAAACAATTAATCAGCTAATACTCAATAAAATCACAAATGAAAATAACATTAGCAACGAAACATTTGAATATTTGCATAATTGTAACAATATGTTGTTTGATAGAGCTACAATATTAACATCTGAAGAAATTAATGATAATAACTTAAAAAAATTTAAATATTTAAACAAATTGGACGTAAAAAATAATAAAAATATAACTGATGAAGGAATTCAGCATATGACACAACTCAAGGTGTTATTTATACAAGGTGCTGATGATATAACAGACAAAGGAATCAAACATATGATACATCTTATCTGTTTAAATATGAATAATAATAAAAATATAACGGATGAAGTAATAAAACATATGACACATCTTAAACAATTGGGTATGTCAGGAAATAATAATATAACGGATGATGGAATCAAACGTATGATACATCTTACTAATTTGAATATGAATAATAATAAAAATATAACAAATAAAGGAATTAAATATATGCAGCTCATTGAATTATGTATGGATAATAATGAAAATATAACAAACAAAGGAATTAAACATATGCAACTCACGCATTTAAATGCATCTGGCTATGATTGTAAAATATCTAATGACGGGATTAAGCATATGCAACTTATAAAGTTAGATTGCGCGAATAATGAAAATATAACAGATGAAGGAATTAAACATATGCAACTTATTAATTTAAATTGTTCAAATAATGAAAATATAACAAACGAAGGAATTAAACATATGCAACTCACGCATTTAAATGCGTCTGATGATTGTAAAATATCTGATGACGGAATTAAGCATATGCAACTTATAAAGTTAAATTGCGGAAATAATTACAATATAACCGATGAAGGAATTAAACATATGGCACAACTCACAGAATTAAATGCATCAGGTAACGAAAATATAACAGACGACGGAATTAGACATATGACACATCTTAAAGTGTTGTATGTTGGTAACGATATTATAACGAACGACGGTATTATAAACATGACACAACTTGAATTTTTATGTGCTAGTTATAACCCAAATATAACAAACGACGGTATTCAACATATGCAACTTAATATATTGCGCTCTTTTCATAATGCTAACATAACGCACGTTGGAATTGCTCACATGAAAAATGTAAAGTTTTATAATTAAAACAATGCACATTGCACAATGCACAATAACAAAATAGAAAGGTGAAGCGACTTATTAGGTCATAAACTATGTTGTATTTATTAAAAATTATAAATTATAATGATAAATGATTTATATTTTATTTATTTGCATATTTGTTTTATAATGTAAATGTACTTGTTTAATTTATTAAAATGTTAGTTTATTACTTTATTCTAGCTGAGAAAATATTCACATAAATTTACACACAATTGTTGTGTGTTTTTTAAAATCTTTCTTAGACTTTCTAAAAATAAAAATATATTTTTTTTCAAGGTAATAAGGTTCCAATATATTTTTTTATTTTTTGTAATTTTTTAGTAAATTTGATGAAAAATGGTAAAAAGTGTACATGGTTGCTATTTTTGTATACTGTATTACTTTTTTTATTTTGAGCAAAATCAATAACAAAAGTAACATATGTTATCATTTCAACCAACCCTATTTGTTAATGGTCGTTAAAAAGTAAATGATGTGGCAAATATTGTGAAACAATTATAAAAAGAAATAAGCTAAAATCGCGGACATGAATTTGTAATACATGTTGCGATTTTAATGATGTGTAAAAATGTGAACAATCAAAAGTAACAACCTTGATATTTTTTACAACCGCGCATGTTTTTCAGATTTTACGCATCGTTAAAATCGCAACATGTATTACAAATTCATGTCCGCAACATGTAAAGAGATAAGGTAGAATATTGTAATGTGCATTTATTTGTTTAAAAAATATAAACATATAATATATAAAATTTTAGATGGATAAATATTATTGCGAAAATTGTAAATATATTACTATTAATTTGAGTCATATGAATAGACATATTAAATCAAAAAAACATATTGATAATACGAAAATAATAAAAAAAGAATGTAAAATAAAAAAATTAAAAGTATTTGAGTGTTCTATATGCAATACCGAGTTTATAAATAGAACTACAAAATGGCGCCATGAACAAAAATGCAATAAATCAATTGATGACGTACCTAAAAAACAAAACATTAAAAAAGTACATAACGTTATTCAACAACCTGATTTATTAATTGCAAATGATAATTCTAATTTGTTAACTACGATAATTAACAATCAACAATCTCAACTAAAAAAATACGAAGAAAAAATGGATAAGTATGAATCGATAATAGAAAACTTATCGTCATCAAATAAAAGTGCTACTGACGCATCTAATAAATCAATGAGTATTCTAAAGTATGCCACAACACACATGGCTGACGCTCCTCCTATGACTGAGATTAATAATGAAGAAGCCATCAGTATATTAGGTTACAAGGGCGAAGATTCAACACTAAGCAAAGAACAGCAAGAACATATTAATGAAATTTACGTCCAATCTGTGGTTGCCCATTACACTAACAAAAATATTGTTAACTTTTTGAGTGATATGATTGTGGCTTATTTCAGGAAGCCTGGAGTTGATTACAAAAAGCTATCCAGTATATGGGCGGTTGACGTTGCAAGATTGTCTTTCATAATAATGAGCACCATTAATAAAGACGGAGAAAAAGAATGGCGAAGCGATAAAACTGGAAAATTATTTAAATCGATGGTAATAAAGCCAATGTTGAAAGCATTAGATGTCATATTACAACAATATATTAAATACAAAGAAAATTGGCACATAAAACATCCAGCCACAACTGTAGAAGAAATGGGAAAGCTGATGCTAATACGCCAGGGCTGTGTTGAGTTATCAAAGGACATAAGATATCAGCAATTTGAACGGCAACTAATTAAATGCGTAGCTCCAAGCTTTCAGTTTGACGATTATTTGAAAAAGAAATAGTTATACTATTTCTGTTTTCAAATAAAGCGACTGCTATGCATTAATGAACGATGATTTGAAAAAAAGTGAAGCTACACATTAAGAAAATCTATGATTTTGTCTTAACCAATTTATGAAGAAAACCAAATGACCAATTAAATTTGAAAATTATTTTATTTATTTTATTTATTTTATTAACAATCAACCATCAACTATTAATTATTAACAACACATAATGTTATTAACAGGTAAAGAATTTACGAATCACTACAACAAATCTGACACTAAATTTTATAAAATATTAAAAGAAGATTTAATTCATAATAATTACCAATTTGTAAATGGAATAAATATTGATCCAATCCCATTTAATCCTGACGGAGAATGTTCAAAAGGTGGATTTTATTTTACTGAATATAACAAAATAGCATGTTGGTTAGAATACACAGATGATCTAACATACATCGCAGATGTTAAAATTCCTGATAACGCGCAAGTTTATGTTGAAGAAAATAAATTTAAAGCAGATAAATTTATCCTTAATCTAAACAATAAAATATATATTAAAGATCACGAATGTTGGAATAATGCAGAGTTTTGTGAAATGGCTGTTCAACAAGATGGATGTGCTTTAAAATATGTCATTAATCAAACAGAAGAACTATGTAAAATGGCTGTTCAACGTGATGGATATGCTTTAAAATATGTAAATAATCAAACAGAAGATATATGTAAATTAGCAGTTCAACAAAATGGACTTGCTTTACAATATGTTAATATTCCACAAACGGAAGCGTTATGTAAATTAGCCGTTCAACAAAATGGATTTGCTTTACAATATGTCACTATTCCACAAACAGAAGCGTTATGTAAATTGGCCATTCAACAAACTGACGAGGCTTTGTATTTTGTGAAGGAACAAACAGAAGAAATATGTAAATTTGCCGTTCAACAAAATCGTGATGCTTTATATTATGTAAAGGATAATTTGCTCCGAACGAAATTGCACAATGATATGCGTTGAAATCTATATAAAAGTTAATTTATTAATTTGTCTGCAGTGATAAACATTAAAATAGATATATTACGGATTAATGAATACTGTTTTATCGGGCAATGCCTTTAAAAAGCAATATGGCACCAAATTTTATAAAATATTAAAAAGAAAGTGCATTCACAATGGTTATGAATTTATTGATGGACTAAATATTGACCCAATTCCATTTAATACAACAATAATATGCTCAAGGGGGTGGATTTTATTTTACTGAATACAACAAAATGGCTCATTGGTTAGATTACACAGACGATCTGACGTATATTGCAGAAGTTACAATTCCTGATGATGCTCAAGTTTATGTTGAACAAAATAAATTCAAAACAGATAAATTTATTCTTAATTTAAACAATAAAATAAATATTGAAGATCATGAATGTTGGCTTGATTCTGACTTTTGTGAAATATCAGTTCAACAAAATAAGTGTGCTTTACATTTTATTATTAATCAAACTGAAGAAATATGCAAATTGGCTGTTCAACAAAATGGATCTGCTTTAAGACACGTTAATAATCAAACCGATGAATATATAAATTGGCTGTTCAACAATCTAGATATGCAAAATGACTATAAGGAGTTATTTTAAATATATAATTACATGACAAATGATTTATAATTTGTTTATTTTATATATTTGTTTTATAATGTAAATGTACTTGTTTAATTTAGTAAAATGTTAGTTTATTACTTTATTCTGGCTGAGAAATTATTTACATAAATTTACACACAATTGTTGTGTGTTTTTTTTTATTTTTCTTAGACTTTCTAAAAATAAAAATATATTTTATTTGGAAGTATCAAGGTTAAACAATTATTTTTATTTTTTTCTAAAATTTTAGGAAAAAAAGTCATTTTATGAGAAAAGAGATACATGTTGCTAATTGCGTGTCTATTATACTTTTCTATTTTTTGATAAATGAACGCGAAAAAGTATTAATGGTTTAAATATATACCAACCATAAACGACCATGGTTTTATATAAGTGACATGGCGACTATATCAAATGTTCGTAAAAAAAGTCATATAGATTATTTTTACGAAATTGAAATGTAATAAGTTGCACATTTTAATGTTTCAATTTTGTATGAGCAATAAAATGTAATAAGTAAGCAATTTCAAATATCATTTACGAAAACAAATATGAAACCTTGTAATGTAACAAGGTGTGATATTTATGCGACCAAGGATATACCATTAAAAATATAAGTATATAATATAGTAAAATATAAATGGATAAATATTATTGCGAATGTTGTAAATATATTACTGCAAATTCAAGTCATATGAACAGACATGTGAAATCAAAAAAACATATTGATTGTTTAAAATTAACAAATAATAAAAATAAAATTAAAAAAATAAAATTATATGAATGCGCGTATTGTGGTGAAAAAATTATTAATAGAACGGCAAAATGGAGACATGAAAAAATATGTGGTAGTCAAGAAGAAGATATTCCAGTTAAGAAAAATAAAAAATGTAAAGTTGTTGAACCTTCTAGTCCAGAAAACGATAAGCTTGATAGATTAGAAAAACAATATGAAAAACTTTTAAACAAGTATGAAACTGTTATTGATACTTTGGCTTCATCAAATAAAAATGTTACTGAAGCATCTAATAAAACTGCTGAAGTAGCAACTAAATCCATGAGCATTCTTAAGTATGCCACATTACATATGACGGACGCTCCTCCTTTGATTGAATTAAACAAAAACGAAGCCATAAGTATATTAGGTTATAAAGGTCTTGATGAAAATTTAACTGACGAACAAAAAGAATATGAAAATGACATGTATGTTCAATCTGTTATTGCTCATTATATTAACAAAAATTTGGTTAATTTTCTGAGTGTTATGATTGCTGCTTATTTTAGAAAACCAGGAGACAATCTTAAAAAAATGTCCAGTGTATGGGCAGTAGACGTGGCCCGTTTGTCGTTCATAATTATGAGCACCATAAGTAAAGATGGTGACAAGGAGTGGAGAAGTGATAAAACAGGAAAATCGTTTACGGCGTCAGTTATAAAACCAATGTTGGTTGCATTAAATGAAATCACTCGAACATACATAAAATATAAAGAAAATGTACACACAAAAACAAATTTAACAATTGAGGAAATGAATAAAATAATGATATTAAGACAAGGATGTGTGGATTTATCAAAAGACATAAGATATCAAAGATTAGAAAAACCATTATTAAAAGCAGTAGCTCCAAGTTTTCAATTTGAGGAATTTATGAAGAAAACAAAATGACCAATTAAATTTGAAAATTATTTTATTTATTTTTCAAATTATTTACTGATATTGCAATTAATTATGTATAATGTCATCAATCTCATCAATTGATATATTTCAGAATAATACATTTCAGAATACACTAACGGGTAAAGACTTCACGAATCGATATGGCACCAAATTTTATAAAATATTAAAAGACAATTGTGTTCACAATGGTTATAAATTTATCGATGGATTAAATGTTGATCCAGTTCCATTTAATCCAACAAGAGAATGCTCAAAAGGAGGATTTTATTTTGCAGAATACCGCAAAATAGCTTATTGGTTAGATTATGCATACAATTTAACATATATTGCAGAAGTTACAATTCCTGACGATGCTCACATTTACGTTGAAAAAAATAAATTCAAAGCTGATAAATTTATCCTTAATCTAAACAATAAAATAGATATTAAAGATCACGAATGTTGGGCTAATAATGAATTTTGCGAACGTGCCATTCAACAAAATACGCGCGCTTTGCAATATGTCACTAATCAAAATAATGATATATGCGAATTGGCAGTTCAACGAAATGGTAATGCTTTACAATTTGTCACTAATCAAACTAACGAAATATGCAAATTAGCGGTTCAACAAAATGGACATGCTTTAAAATTTGTCATTAATCAAACTAATGATATATGCAAAATTGCTGTTTGGAAAAATGGAGTTGCTTTACAATACGTCATTAATCAAACTAATGAAATATGTAAATTGGCTGTCAAACAAAGTGGATATGCTTTACAATTTGCAAAAGAGCAGACGGAAGAAATATGTAAATTGGCTGTTCGGCAAAATGAGTATGCTTTGCGATTTGTGAATAATGGAGTACTCAAAATAAAATTACTAAATGATTTATAATTTATTTATTTACATATTTCATTAGTTGTTTTATAATGTACACGTACTTGTTTAATTTATTAAAATGTTAGGTTATTACTTTATTCTAGCTGAGAAATTATTTACATAAATTTACACACAATTGTTGTGTGTTTTTTTTTATTTTTCTTAGACTTTCTAAAAATAAAAATTATTTTTAAAAAATTATATAAAAAAGTATTATAGAGTAAACAAAAAAAATAAACATTAAAAAAATTAAATTATTTTTTCTCGTTATATAAAAGTATACAATCATAAACATTTATTAGGCTGTTGTACAATATATACAACGTTTACAATAAAAAGTTATATGCCTGTACAATATAATAATAGTACTATATTTTTGTCATAAGGATTAGATTTTGTTGTAAATTTATAAAAAGAGATGAGGTATTTTCTATAAATAATACTATTGATAAAAAGAGATAATGTGAGAATGATGTAGACAATTGACAACAAAATATTAACCATATGACATTTTACAAGTAGTGAATAAATTATATTGTTAATATATAGATGGAAAAAATTTATTGTAACATATGCAAATATTTTACTGATAACTCAAGCAACATGAGCAAACATAAAATAACTAAAAAACATGTGGAAATGCTTAGAGCAAAAGAAACAACAAATGACAAATGTATTGCAAACGTTAAAACATATTCATGCAAACATTGTGATAAATTATTTATAACCAGGCAAGCAAAGTCTCAACACGAACATAAATGTAATAAATGCGCTAATATAATTAATAATGGAACTATTTCTGCAGCTACACAACAAATTACAATACCAACGTCCGCCAATAATAATGAAGAACTAATTGCCATAATGAAAAATCAAATAACTAAATATGAATCTTTTATTGGCGAGTTAATTACATCAAACAAAAGCGCGTCTGATGCTACTAACAAAACTGCCGAAGCAGCTAACAAATCCATGAGCATTCTTAAGTATGCTACATTGAATATGACGGATGCTCCTCCATTGACTGAACTAAATAAAACAGAAGCCATCAGTATATTAGGTTATAAAGGCCTTGATGAAAATTTAACTGATGAACAAAAAGAATATGAAAATGACATGTATGTTCAATCCGTTATTGCTCATTATATTAACAAAAATTTGGTTAATTTTTTGGGTGTTATGATTGCTGCTTATTTTAGAAAACCAGGAGACAATCTTAAAAAAATGTCCAGTGTATGGGCAGTAGACGTGGCCCGTTTGTCGTTCATAATTATGAGCACCATAAGTAAAGACGGAGATAAGGAGTGGAGAAGTGATAAAACAGGAAAATCGTTTACGGCATCAGTTATAAAACCAATGTTGGTTGCCTTAAATGAAATCACTCGAACATACATAAAATATAAAGAAAATGTGCACACAAAAACAAATTTAACAATTGAGGAAATGAATAAAATAATGATATTAAGACAAGGATGTGTAGATTTATCGAAAGACATAAGATATCAAAGATTAGAAAAACCATTATTGAAAGCAGTGGCACCAAGTTTCCAATTTGAGGAATTTATGAAGAAAACCAAATAATAAAATTGAATATTAAATACACAACATTATTTAAATTATTTCACTTGATTTATTAATATAAACTAATATATCAATTAATTGTGAATAATGTCGTCTACTTTATCTAATAATACATTGCATGATACACTAACAGGTGAAGAATTTAAAAGGCAATACGGCACCAAATTTTATAAAATATTAAAAGAAGATTGTGTTCATAACGGTTATCAATTTGTTAATGGACTAAATATTGATCCAGTTTCATTTAATCCAGAAGGAAAATGCTCAAAAGGCGGATTTTATTTTACAGAATACAATAAAATTGGACATTGGTTAAATTACACAAATAATTTAAAATATATTGCAAAGGTAACAATTCCGGATGATGCACAAGTTTACATTGAAACAAACAAATTTAAGACTGATAAATTTATTATTGGTTTGACTGACATGACAACAATTGAAGATTGCGATTGCTGGACAAATAATGAAAGTTGCAAGTTGATTGTTCAGCAAAGTGGCAATGTTATACGTTTTGTAAAAAAGCAAACAGAAGAAATATGTAAATTGGCTGTTCAACAAAATGGTCATGCTTTGAAATATGTTACTGTTCAAACAGAAGAAATATGTAAATTGGCTGTTCAACAAAATGGTAATGCTTTGAGTTATGTAAAGGAACAAACAGAAGAAATATGTAAATTGGCTGTTCAACAAAATGGTCATGCTTTGAAATATGTTACTGTTCAAACAGAAGAAATATGTAAATTGGCTGTTCAACAAAATGGTCATGCTTTGAAATATGTCAATATTCCACAAACGGAAGCGTTATGTAAATTGGCTGTTCAACAAAATGGTGATGCTTTAGAATATGTTACTGTTCAAACAGAAGAGCTATGTTGGTTGGCTGTTCAAAAATATGGAGGCGCTTTACAATACGTAAAAAATCAAACAGAAGAAATATGCAAATTGGCTGTTCATCAAAATACATGTGCTTTGCAATATGTCACTAATCAAACAGACGCGTTACGTAAATTAGCTGTTCAACAAAATGGACGTGCTTTAGTATATATAAATGATCAAACTGATGAAATATGTAAATTGGCAGTCCAGCAAAACGGATATGCTTTGATATATGTAAAAAATCAAACTGATGAAATATGCAAATTGGCAGTTAAGCAAAATGGACTAGCTTTGGAATACGTCGATAATCAAACTGATGAAATATATAAATTGGCTGTTCAACAAGATAGTTATGCTTTGCAATATGTAAAAGAACAAACTGAAGAGATGTGCGAAATTGCTGTTCGGCAAGATGGAAGCGCTTTACAATACGTAAAAAATCAAACAGAATAAATATGTAAATGATTTGTGTTGATTTAATATAAAGTTGATTTATTTATTTGTTTGCAGTGATAAACATTAAAACAGATATGTTACAATATAATGAATACTGTTTTATCGGGGGAAGAATTTAAAGAGCAATATGTAACAGAATTTTATAAAATATTAAAAGGAGGTTGTGTTCACAATGGTTATGAATTTGTGAATGGTCTTAACGTGGATTCAATTAAATTTAATCCAAAAGGAGAATGTTCAGCAGGAGGATTTTATTTTACTGAACGCAACAAAATTGGACATTGGCTGAATTACACGAAAAATTTAAAATATATTACAAAAGTAACAATTCCAGATGATGCACAAGTTTATATAGAAGAAAATAAATTTAAAACAGATAAATTTATTATTGGTTTTACTGACATGATGACAATTGAAGATTGTGATTGTTGGACGGATAATGAATTTTGTAAATTGGCAGTTCAGCAAAATGGATATTCTTTGCGCCATGTGAAGGAACAAACAGAAGAAATATGTAAATTGGTTGTCCAACAAAATGGTGATGCTTTAGAATATGTTACTGTTCAAACGGAAGAAATATGTAAATTGGCTGTTCAACAAAATGCACGTGCTTTACAATATGTCACTATTCAAACTGATGAAATATGTAAATTGGCTATTCAACAAACTGGATATGCTTTACAATATGTTACTGTTCAAAATGATGATTTGTGTAAATTAGCTGTTCGACAATGTGGACTTGCTTTAGAATATGTGACTGTTCAAACAGAAGAAATATGTAAATTGGCTGTTCAACAAAATGGATATGCTTTACAATATGTTATTAATCAAATATATGAATTGTGCAAATTGGCTGTAAAACGATACGGATGTGCTTTACGTTATGTAAATGTACAAACTGATGAATTATGTAAATTAGCTGTTCAACAAGATGGATATGCTTTAGAATATGTTATTGATCAAACGGAAGAAATATGCAAATTGGCCGTCATACAAAATGGAACCATTTTAGAATATGTTACTGTTCGAACAGAAGAAATATGTAAATTAGCTGTCAAACAAAATGGAAATGCTTTACAATATGTTACTGTTCAGACAGAAGAAATATGCAAATTGGCAGTTCAACGACAGGGATATGCTTTGCGATATGTCGCTGATCAAACGTTAGAAATATGTAAATTAGCCGTTAAACAAGATGGAAATGCGTTAGAATATGTAAAGGAACAAACAGAAGAAATATGTAAATTAGCAGTTCAACGAGATGGATATGCTTTACAATTTGTGAATGACGAAGTGCTCAGAATAAAATTACAAAATGATATGAGTTGAAATATATAAAAGTTGATTTATTTATTTGTTTGCAGTGATAAATATTAAAATAGATATGTTATAAAATAATGAACACCGTTTTATCAGGTAAAGACTTTACAAATCAATATGGAACCAAATTTTATAAAATATTAAAAAAAGATTGTATTCATAAAGGTTATAAATTTATTGATGGATTAAACGTTGATCCAGTTTCATTTAATCCAGAAGGAAAATGCTCAAAAGGCGGATTTTATTTTACAGAATACAATAAAATAGCGCATTGGTTATATTACACGGAAGATCTAACGTATATTGCTGAAGTAATAATTCCTGATGATGCACAAGTTTATATTGAAAAGGATAAATTTAAAGCTGATAAATTTATTATTAATTTAAACAATAAAATAGATATTAAAGATCATGAATGTTGGACTAATAATAATTTTTGTAAGATTGCTATTCAACAAAATGGATTAGCTTTACAATTTGTAAAAGAGCAAACTGATGAACTATGTAAATTGGTTGTTCAACAAAATGGGTATGATTTGCGTTATGTAAATGAACAAACAGAAGAACTATGCAAATTGGCTGTTCAACAAAATGGACGCGCTTTACAATTTGTCAATATTCCGCAAACTAATAATTTGTGTAAATTGGCAGTTCAACAAAGCGGATTGGCTTTACAATTTGTAAATGAGCAAACTGAAGAAATATGTAAGTTGGCGGTTCAACAATATGGAAATGCTTTAATACATGTCATTTATCAAACAGAAGAAATATGTAAATTGGCTGTTCAAGAAAATGGACATGCTTTACAATTTGTAAATGAGCAAACTGAAGAAATATGTAAGTTTGCGGTTCAGCAACATGGAAATGCTTTACGATATGTCATTTATCAAACAGAAGAAATATGTAAATTGGCTGTTCAAGAAAATGGACATGCTTTGTATTACGTAAAAGAGCAAACTAATGATATATGCAGATTGGCTGTTAAACAATATGGATTTGCTTTGCGTTATGTAAAAGAGCAAACAGAAGAACTATGTAAATTAGCTGTTCAAGAAAATGGCAATGCTTTACAATTTGCAAATGAGCAGACTGACGATATATGTGCATTTGCTGTTCAACAAAATAAGAATGCGAAGCGACTGATAAGGAGCTGGTCTATGCTATATTAATTTATGTAACTTTTGGTTGTGCATTAATGATTTTTAAGAATAATATTGTTGGTTGGTTTATTTATATATAAAAAAATGTACGTTATATAGTATATACATGTCTAAAAATAATAAGACCGATAAAAATATTTTAAATAATGTACCAGTTGATGATATTGTCGTTGTAAAGAAATCGAGTGATGGTAGTGATGATAATTTAACGGATAGTGATACATCTAAAAAGAATGATCGTGATAATGTTGTAGATAAGAAAACTGGAAAAAAATCGCAAAATAGACAGTGGATGTGTAAATCGGTTGTGTTTAAAAATGAAAGAGAAAATATTATATCTAAATTAAATAATATACTTGAAATACATGGCGACATGTGTTGCATATCTATTGATAAGATTGATAATGATAAAATTAAAAAGATAGTTGATTTGGTTCCTGACATACAAAAATTTTTTGTATATGGTAGGTGGACATATTTTACATCTACTGATTCAGATAATGGCCATATTGCATTACTAAAAAGTGTTTATAAAGATATGAATTATAAAGTGAAACAGATGATAAGTTATGAAACTAAAAATAAGATTAAATATGCAACGCACAATTTAATGATAATGAAAAAAACATAGACCATTATTGTTTACGTTGAGAAAAAACTTATTTTTATTACATGAAGTATACATTTACGTTTTATTTTAACAAAACATACATTTTATTTATATTTTCTTGTATTAATATATAAAAAATAATATAATTTTTAATATATGGAAGATATAGATTTGGATAAATTATTGGAACCAGGAATGATTACGATTGGATCTAAAAGCAATAAGAGTCAACAATTGAAAAAAAGTAATGAGATTGGCAAATCTTTAAATATAGTAGTACCAAACAACGATAAAAGTGAGAATGTTGTTGATTGTATGTGTGATTATATGCTTAACTACAATGGTCATAACATTCGTGTAATTATTGAAAATGATATTTTATTATTTAATGGTGATGATATCGGCAAAATTCTTAATTATAAAAATACAAAAAAAAATGTGTTGAGATATGTGTTTTATGATGACGTAAGGGTATTTGATAATAATAAAAAAATATTGCGTCCTTTAAAATTTAATGATGAACAAGTGTGTTATGTATCATGCGCCGGTTTTATATCATTATTTAAGCGTTCTGTTGCACATGAAGCTAATGATTTTTATAATTGGTTGCTTAGTGAAATATATTTATTGCAGCGCAAAAAATTATTACATGTTGATATTGTGCATAAAAATAAATTTGGAGAGTGCCAGTTTAATGAAATTTTTAAATATGAGGGAACTCATGATGTTTTATTTGTGAGTGACGAGCATGCAAAATTATTGAAATATACAATTTTTAGATTTTTTGAGGAAAGCTATGATGATTGCGTATTAAATAACGATACTTCTGATATTAGTGGCACTGACGTCATATATTTGGGAAGTGTTGGAATAGTTGATACCGTTGGATATGATACAAATGTATCACAAAATGAAAAAATATATAAATTTGGCGTTACGTCTAATATTTATACAAGACGATGGAGTCATGCGGCAAATATACAGAAATTTGCTATGATTTACGTAAAACGCACTGAAAATAATTATCAATTGGAACGTTGTTTGAAGAAAGAGCTAGTTAGATTAGGACTGTGGAGATATTGTAGATCAGCAAAAAATAAATACACAGAATTTTTTACTGTGTCTGACATTTTTGGATTGGAATATGTTAAAAAGTATATTGAAGACTGGATAGAATCAGATCCAACAAAAATAAACATTGCAAATAATTTGAAAATAAAAAAATGTGATGATAATGCACTAAATAATGTGTTAAAATATAATAAATATAAAGTTCACGTCATCTATGATAATGGACAATTATGGCTCAACGGTAATTCTGTTCGTAAATTATTTAAATATAAATCACTATTATGCATTACTTCCAACATACAAAAAAATAATGTAAAAAAATGTCGCGAGTTTGATAACGATGTGTTAGATAATAATAATATGTTGCCGTTGCATCGTTCGTTCAGTAATACTGTATATATATCTGAAATAGGTGTAATGTCATTTGCAATATTATATAAATTAAAAATATAATTTTATCAGAGCATAAATATGGATTGTAATATGATCATATTTGTA
>Ga0233449_1001163_pt1 | contig 25211 bp, 54 predicted proteins | sample SI_124_October20_FD_183012 | JGI IMG/M metagenome (GOLD analysis project Ga0233449, IMG submission 183012) | Seawater microbial communities from Saanich Inlet, British Columbia, Canada - SI_124_October2016_200_MG | ecosystem: Environmental > Aquatic > Marine > Inlet | place: Canada: British... | reverse complement strand
AAATTACAGCAATGCCATTTGATTGGATGAATGATATTTTTAATGGTAAATCAGCACCAGAAGAAGGTGAGACACCAAAAGCACCAGCTGCTGGTGGTGGAAAAGATTCAGCACCTCCTCCAATGACAAAAAATCAATTCCTCCAATCCGAAAAATATAAAGGACAGATGCGTGGAGCTGATGGTGTGGTCGCAGGTGAGAGTAGTGGTGGAAAGGATATGGCGTATGATGAATATTTAGAAAATGAGAAAAAATCACCAATAGTGAAAGCTAGTGCTAAATCAATTAAGAAGGAACTGAAGTCAATAAAAAGGATGCCCGCGGCAATAAGAACTAAGAGATATGCTAAACTAAATAGATATCTCAATATTAATCCTAATGGTGATGCAATACTTAAACAGTTAAAACCAAGAGAGTTAAAACAGTTAGGTAGAGATGGTGAATCTGGAGCGAGTGCTTCTATGAACACTGGTAATATTAAAGCAAGTGTTTCTCCGACAATGAAAGCAGATACATTGAATCAAGTTCAAGGTGAAAATGCAGAATTGAGTTCAGCCGGTAATACTGTTGTAGCACCTACTACTATTAATAATATTACTAATAATTATAATGGCGGTGAAGGTGGTACTGCAATATACTCAACTCCATCAGCACAACAGGGTAATCAACATAGACACAGCAATATAGGCAGGTAAGAATGGCTGAAGAAAGAAGGTCTTTAAAGAAAGCTGGGGTAGAAGAAAAGAAGATTTTTAAATCCCTTGCAAAGTTGCAAAGGTATCCAAAGGTTAGGGAAATCTTTACAGAGGCTGCTCGTCTTTTTAGAAGTGGAAAGTTAAAAAACATTAAAGATATTTCTAAGGATAGAAATTTAAATAAGATGCTTTCTGATCTTCCCCACGAAGATAGGAAGATGTATAAGAAACATTTACAAAAGATAGGGTTTCCTAGTATAGATGAGACATTAAAGAATATACAAAAAACAAGAATAGCGATTAAATTAGCCGGGAAGAAGAAAGAAGAGGTAATACAGATAAAAGATAGGTACGGTGAAAAGCTAGAAGAAATGACAGAAAAGAAGAATCCTATATTAAAGACATTAAACAAGCATATAAAATATCTAGGTGAACAATCATTCTTTCAGAAGGCACATCTTGCAGCAAAACAAAGAAGCATCATAGAAAGAAGTGAAACATCTATTGATTTTTATAGAGAGTATGCGATAGAGTATGGTACTGGTTTTAATTTTAGAGATATGATTCGCGAAGGTGGAAAGAGGAAAAGTAATTTTCTACTAGGAAGAATGTATTTTTACAAGTACAGGCCAGACCCCGTTGAGACAGATTTTGATTTATACCCGTTGATGTTTATCTTAGATAAATCAGAAGATCATTTTTCAGGAATCAATTTTCATTATATGAATCCGCGATCAAGGGGTATGTTGCTTGAGAATATGTTTCTTTATTTGAATAAGGTAGACTATGCTGCAAATCAAAAACTTCTATTCAATTCTTTTATTAAGGTAATAAGAAATAATAGAAAGTTTAGATACGCTAAACAGTGTTATAGACAATATAGATATAGTAGTATCGAATCAAGAATAATAGAAGTTCATCCTTTAGATTGGGAAATAGCAATGAGTGTTGATACTGAAAGATTTTATTCTAGCACTAAGCGTAGAATTAGAAGTAGAAATGTCTGGAAAAAGACTGATATAAATGTAAGAGAGGGTCAGTAAATGCCAAAGATAGTAGATAAGGAAAATGGAAAATTTAAAGGAAGTCTCCATTATCCAACAGATTTAGGAGTCGGGTTTACTCATCCTGATTGCGTAAAGATTACCATAGGAACAAATCCTGGCGTTAGTCTGGCTGGGGTAAAAGAGGTTATTAATGAACAACTTATTGCCTCGAAAGTATCTCTTGGGGAGAGTTTTAATAAGGCAATAACTGATTTAAATGCTAAGATTACTGCTACTGGTGATGCGAAACCTTCCGCTGAAAAACGTGAAGAACTAACAGCTTCATTGAAAATAGCAACAGATGCGAAAACGGAGTTCAATGAAAGAGTAGGAGCTGGTCAAACGAATTTTGAAGACCTTAAAGGAATCTTTAATAATATTGGTGGTGTGTTTAAAAGTGGTTTTGATGCTTTTAGAAAAGGACAGGAGAAAAACATATTTACTTCTATAGATTCTATTTACCTGCCAATGCCAGAAAATCTTGTTTACAATGAACCTGTAGATTGGACAGGTACAGATTTAGGAATGATGAAAGGTGCTGCTGACGCTTTATTAGGAAAAGGGGGGTCTAGTGCTAGTAGTGGTCTTGATGGAGCTGCATTGAGTCAAGCAGGTAATATGTTAGCTGGTGGAGCTGGAGCGATAGTAAGTAAACTTTTAGGTGGTGGTATGTTAGGTGGTGCTGTACTTGGTGGTCTTGGTGGCGGAGCTGCGATTCAGGGTGCTATTGAATCAAACCTTAGAATAAAAGGCAATCCCTTTAAAGAACAAACCTTTCAAGGTATAGGGTTTCGTCCATTTGAATTTTCATTTGTGTTTAATGCTAGAAGTCAAACAGAGGTAAACACTATAAGAAAAATCATTAATACATTTAGACAACATTCAAAGCCAAGCTTAGAAACAGCCGAAGATGCAATTTTTCAATATCCTTCTGAGTTTCAAATTGAATTTTTAACAAAGAGTGATTCTGATACATTTATCACAAATTCATATTTACCAAGAATAAAACAATGTGTATGCAAATCAGTAAATACTAATTTTACAACAGCTGGTTGGGAGTCGTTTGAAGGTGGAGCTCCAACTACCATAACGCTCCAGTTAGGATTTGAGGAAACCCAAATTATTACAGCTGGAGATGTTGAAGAGTCCAATGGCGAGAAAGCCATTGGTAGAAGTGGCCAAGAAGAATTATTAGGAGGATTTTAATGTCATACTTTACTTATTTTCCAACTACCGTTTATGATGTTCGCGGTGATAAGAATAAAATAAGAATAGATAGGATTACCAATGTTCTAGTAAGGGCTAGGAAGAAGCTAGAAATTACTAATGCTGGTTTATTTGAAAAATACTTCATTGTTGATGGTGATAGGGCAGATACACTTGCATACCAGTTTTATAGAGATTCTACATTGCACTGGCTTATCATGTATGCAAACTATATGACCAATCCATATTACGATTGGCCATTAGCGTATTTTGATTTACAGAAGTTTGTTTCAAAGAAGTATGATAATATAAATGGTGTTCATCACTATGAAGACGGTGATGGCAACGAAGTACAAGAGCCGGGAACACTAGAGGCACCTGGCGTAACAGCTAGTGGCGGAATTACAGTAACCAATTTTGTATATGAAGAAAGATTGAATGATAAAAAGAGAACAATAGATATTATTAGAATTGAGTATGTATCTCAAATCGTTAAAGAGTTTAAAAAACTTATTCTTTAGAGTAAAAATATGGCAACTCCAATAGTCAATGTACAAGATGTAACTGTAAATAATCTATCAATTAGGTCAGCACTGGGGAATTTTGATTTAATTCCATTGTTTGTTGAACTAACAATAGAGGAAAGTCTATTTCGTTCTTCATTGACGGGTAGTATTGTTCTAGCTGACTCTTTCAATTTACCAGAAAAACTACCTATTGTCGGCGAAGAAACCCTCGACATTGATATTGCAATATCTGGTATTGATAGTAGAGAGGATGAAGCTGGACTAAGCATAAGACCTCCGCCTATGCACGTTAATTCTATTGATGCTAGATTTATGGCTAAACCTAAATCTCAGGTTTTTACTTTAGATTTGATATCTGAACAATTTATGAGCAGTATGCATTCAAAAATATCAAAGTCATATAGTGGTAAAAGAATTAGTGATATGGTGACTGATATATACTATACATATTTGAATGATGGCAGTAATTCATCAAACCAATTGAATACAGAAACAACTGAACGAACAGAGTCATTAATTATACCAAATCTATCACCATTGGATGCTATTTCTTGGTTAAGTAATAGAGCCGAGGGAAGTGCTGGTGGGAATAACTATGTATTTTATGAGACTATTGATGGTTCTTCATTCATAAGTATAAATACTTTATCTGGGGTAGAACCTTTTTGGAAATTTATATTCAAGCCTAGATCAGATGATCCTACTGGGGTAGAAAATTTAGCTAGAGGCGTACAGAAAATTAATAAATATTATTTCTTGAAACAGTTTGATAAAATACAGAATATAGAAGATGGATATTATTCTTCAAAACTTATCACGCATGATATAGTTAGGAAAAAGATTACTCAGTATGATTTCAATGGATACTATGATTTTTTAAGTTTGAATCATGTTGGAACATTCCCAATAATATCTTCATCTAAGGTAGAAACAGCATCGTCAGGTGTAAATCGTACATCTTTTGCTCCATCTGATGAGGCTAATAATTTTCCTATAACTAATGAAAGAGATTTATCTAGTATGACAGATGGTGCTGTTTGTTTTTATCCAAAACACAATCAGATGTATGCTAAAAACTCAAAAGACCTATATGACAATAAAGTAGAAACTTGGAAACTACAAAGAAACGCACAGCTAGCAGCATACGATAATCTTACTATGATGATTGAGGTAAGTGGTAACTCTACATTGAGGGTTGGCCAGACTGTTACTCTTGAACTACCGTCTGCAGAAGCTACTGATGGTGATGGAGGAGCTGAGCATGCTTATGATAAATTTCTTTCAGGTGCTTATATGATAACAGCTATCAAGCATATATTTTCAGCACATCAAAAGAAAGATAATAAGGTATCATATACTATGAAAATCGAATTGGTTAAGGATGCGTTAGAAGATGTAGTGACGAATAGAACATCAAGAAAGGAAGATTAATTATGTTTGGTGAATTTGTTTGGTGGCAGGGCGTAGTCGAAGATAGGAAAGACCCATTGAAGTTGGGCAGATGTCGAGTGCGTATTCTTGGATACCATACTGATAATAAAGTTGAAGGTGTCGGTATACCTACAGAGCATTTGCCCTGGGCAACTGCAGCACAACCAATTACCTCTGCAGCTATGAACGGTATCGGTACTACACCCCTTGGCCCAGTTGAGGGCACATGGGTATTCGGTTTCTTCCGTGATGGCAAGGATGCACAAGAGCCGGTAATGATGTCAACCTTTGGCGGTATACCAGAGTCAGGCCCTGTTCCTTCTTTGGGTTTTAATGACCCCAATGGAAAATATCCACTACCTAATCTTTTAAATGAAGCAGATACAAACAGACTTGCCAGAGGTATTGGAAGTTTACCAGTTCCGCCAAAGGGTTCATTGAAACCAAAGAAAGGTGCTGAAGATTCACCATCACTTGACCATAAAAGAAAAACTAGAACCACAGATGTACCAGTTGCAAGAGCTGGTGATATGGAAGCTATTTCTAATACTGGTAATTCATCACTATATACTGAAGCGGATTGGAATGAACCGAATCCTAGATATGGCGGAACTACAAATAACTCTACACAATATTTGAGCTCTGTTAAAAGGACTTCTGCTTATCCATACAACCATGTTCGCATGAGTGAGTCTGGTCACGTTGAAGAGTGGGATGATTCACCAACTGCTGAAAGATTACATAGATTTCATAAGTCTGGAACATTTGAAGAGATACAGCCAGACGGAACAAGAGTTGTTAAAGTAGTTGGACATGGTTATGAAATAGTTGCTGGTAATAAGGATGTTTTTATTAAGGGTGCATGTAACGTCACTGTCACTGGTGATTGTCGTATGTTGTATCAGGGTGATCTGGTTCAGGAAGTAGAAGGCGATTATCACTTGAATGTACTTGGAGATATGAGAACAAAGATACAGGGAAATAATGTAACAGAAGTAATATCAGATAGAAAAACTGTTGTCAATGGTTATGATGATTTGTTTGTTGGTGTTGAGAGCATACTAAATACCACAGGTGACCGCACAATAAATGTCAGTGGAGCAAAAGTGGAAACTGTTAATGGTGGGGTTACACATATATATTTCTCTGATTTAGTTACTATTACTGGCGGAAATAACTCAACTTTTAGTGTCGGGAACATTGATATATCATCATTATTAAATCTAGGATTATCATCTGTATTGAATTATGATAGAACTACTTTAGGTATAACTACTATTAATAATGGAATAGCAAAGACATCGACCACACTAGGTATAGATTTAAACCTCGCCACAAACTACACTGTACGAGCTGGAATAATTTTACTCAACTAATGAACTAAGGATTATATAATGCCAATTACATTTACAGAAGGACTAACACCTGATTTTCCTGAAGGCTCGTTTGATGCTGAATTGCAACACGTTAAACTATTATTCTCAGAGGTAAATGCGGGTGAGGCATACGTCAATCCATTACAAACAGGCGTAACTAACTTAGTCACGAAAATTGATAGTAGGTCATCTGAGTTAGCAAGTGTTAAGTCTTCTATACAATCAGATATATCATCATTGGAAGCTTTCACCAATGTTAATATTGACCCTCTTACTGGACAGCCAGAGGTTGATCCCAGTACTGGATTACCGATTACAAGTCTACCAGAATGCTGGACAAATGCTGGTCATACATCAGCTGACATTGATACTATCATAGCTGCATTGAATGGTATTGTATCAAATATTGACACGGCAAGAAATACCATTTTGCCTGATCTTAAAACAGAAATCAATACAGTAGATATAGATAATTTTAAATTGCATATGGATTTGTTATCAGGTGTAAGACCACAACCACCTGCTGCTATTGAAAAGCCAAACAATCCTGTCTTGATGGGATTGGTTAGAGGCGTAACCGAAATTGAAAATAGATTTGGAATAGCATTTGTAAATTATTTGCAATTGGCATTTGAATCATTATTTCTTGGTGATTTGACTATTGCAAACACGCAAACAGATTTAGATGTAGAACCTTTTGTTGGTGTTTATAGCAGCACTGATGTAGTAAACAGGGTGAGTACTTGTCCGGTAAACAACTTTTTACCTACGTTAATTGTTTCAGATATCAATGCATTCGGTGCTCCACTTTCACAATGGAATACAGATGTTGCAGTTAATAAACCAATATTTGAACAGCACATTGCAGATGATACTGCTGAGTATAATTCTTTAGTTGATAAACTAGAAAGATATGTTCAAGCATATAATGTTTCTTCATATATTCAAGAACCATATTATGCATTTATGTACACAGATGTTTTTGGTAGTGCATCAGTGAATAATATTATCAATCAATTACAAGCAGGAGATATAACCTAATGAGTAGACCAGCTTCAAGATTAGGGGATTCAGACGTTCCTCATTGTAGTCCAATGCTTCGAGCAACGGGTTCATTTAATGTTTTTATAAATGGAAGACCTGCAGTGAGACAACTTGATATAAACACTCCACATTTAAAGCCCGGTGGTAATTTTTGTATTCCTCATGTAGCACCAGTTGCTGTTGGGTCACTTACTGTTAGAATAAATGGAAGAGGTGCTGCAAGATTAGGGGATTCTATTGCTGGCTGTACATTGGTAGGGATGGGTTCGTTTAATGTTTTTATAGGAGGTTGAGTAATGCCATCAGCATGTGGTGTATCATTAAATTTATCTAATTTAAAAAGTGGTGTAATATCAAATATAAATACAGTAGTAAACCTATCTGGGCTTGTAGGAACACCGCCCGGATTAGTAGCTATACAAGGTGCTATAGGCGGAATTGTTTTATCTGTTAAAGCGTCTGTACTTGGTATGTTACCCAATGTACCATTTAGTTCTGAGTTTCTTTCGTTAAGAGATCAGATAGGAGCATTAACACAATTACCAGATAAATTAGCTGCGTTGGCTGGTGATGAATTAAATACTTTACTTGGTGATTTTGGAGGATTAAGCGGTTTAGATATAGGTGCGAATATAAATCTTAATGACTTGGCAGCCTCCGCTATTAACATTGGTGCTAGTTTTGATCCTTGTGGATTAGCTGGAGGAATACCGAATATAATAAAAGATGGTGCTGGAGCATTACAATCATTACCATCTATACAACCCAACTTAGGTTTAACAACACCAGCAGCATTTTCGACAAAAATAAAACAGACGTATTTCGATGATGCATTATCAGGAATAAAGGATAATGTTGCAGATGTATCTTCATTAGCAACTACATTCGATAATATATCATCATTTGATATTGGTAATATTACTGATGCATTAGAAAGTAATGTAGGCCCTACTCTTAGTGGATTAGGATCATCTCTTAAAACATTACCATCTGGGGCTACTATATTCCAATCGCAGGAAGATTTTTTACTAGAACAGGTTAGTTTTTCTCAATTTTTTGAAGAGGGTTAATATGAATATGAGCAATTGGTCAAACGATTCACAAGCACACACACGAATATGCGTCCTTGAGTCGCAAGTAGATGTGAGGGATAATAGGATAGGTACGCTTAAAGCAGAAAATCTTGTATTGAAATCTGAAGTTGAGAGATTACGAGAACTCATTAAAACATTAGTCGAGGGGGCTGAATGAAAAAGTTTATTATTACAATCGCATTGTTTCTTATGACAACCACGGCTGTACAGGCTACAGAACTAATTATGTTCTCTATGGCATCATGTGGGTATTGTCAGAAATTCTTAAAAGAGGTTGCACCAACATATGCTGATTCCGATGCTGCGAAACTCCTACCACTACGAATTATCAGTATGGATAGGAAGTCTGCACCTGTTTGGTATGACCAAGCATATAATGCAAGGAAGATTGACGGTATTGTGGGTACTCCTACATTCATTGTATTTGATAGCGGTGAAGAAAAGGCAAGACTTATCGGGTATCAGGGCAAAGACAGGTTCTATGATGATATAAATACTTTCATAGACAGTAATAAAGTACACTTACAGAAGACTTCTGGTAAGAGTCCGATACCATACGAAGAAGATACTGAGGTGGACTATAAGACTGCATTGTTACAGGAAAAGAAGGTTGTTGAAGAACATAAACATGAAGGCTCTAACTCAAAGAGTGACAAATATCCTAATGGTGTTTTTAAGTCAGATGATATTCGTGACCATATCTATGAGACAGAAGCAATGGCTGAAACTGCAGCTATGTGGCTCGGGTGCCACGGGGTGCATGAGCATATCATAAATGGAAAGCAGATTTTTATGCCTTGTGAGATGAAATAACGATTTACCCGAGGCCTGGTGAGGTTTTTCCCCTAGCCCATCCAGTAACTCCTCGCACTAATGCACCCTTAGTGGTGCGAGGAGTTGCCCAAATTCGGAGCATAGACATGACTAATCTTGTTATTGGAGCATGGATAATTTATGGAGTAGTAATTATATATTTTTCACATTTAGAATAAGGTAAAAGTATGAAAATACTTATCTGGTCTTTAGTGATTATAATGGGATTATATATATTATACACACCATCACACCCAGTATGGATAAATGCAGGTGACTTTTTAAATCATAATGCAGGTAAATAATAAAAGGATAATATAATGTTAGATGATGCAACGCTTAGCGTTTTAGATGAAATTGAAAAGACACAACAAAATAATTCTCTTGTGAAAACTGTTGGAACACCTAACTATTTTGCTAGTGTGGTGGATACTGGTCATAACTATATCGCAACAGCTGTTGATGGTGTAGGTAGTAAGATAGAGCATCTCATCAAGCATGAGATGTATGATACCATAGGTAAAGACGTATTCGCTATGAACTACAACGACCTTCTTTGTGTAGGTGCTAACCCCATAGGATTCTCCGATCACATCACATCCACCCAGCAAGACGCTCATATAATTCCTAAAGTAATATCAGGTATACTAGACTATTGTGGTTTTGCATTTACAGTGCTTACTGGTGGTGAGACTGAAATCCTGCAAAAGACTAATTTCCATATCTCTGGCTCAATGATGGGTACTGTTTCAAAGGATAGTCTCATTGATGGTAGTAGGGTAGAGCATGGTGATGTCATTCTTGGTTTACCTTCATCTGGTATACACGCAAACGGTTGGACTGCGATTAACAAAATGATGCCGGAATTGATTACACCTGAAAATCTTACTGCAACTAAAATATATGCTAGAGAGATAATGACCCTGATGGCAAGGGTAGAGAACCCTTGTGCAATAGTCAATATAACTGGTGGTGGCTTTAGGAATCTTGAACGTATACCTAAAAATCTACAGTATGAATTGACGTTTGACTATACACCTGATCCATTCAAAGATTTACAGTGTGAGTTCAGTCATCAAGAGCTATACACCACATTCAATTGTGGAATTGGGATGATGGTTATAGTCAAGATGGAAGACCTTGCAAAAGCAATGGATGCAATGGAAGGCTCAAGAGTAATAGGTGGAGTAGTGGATAATGCTAGACCTAACGTAGTAGTAAATGGACAAGATATTTTCTTTGGCGATGCTGACCCTTATGTATTTAAGGAAAAGGAAGTGTACGCAGAATATAAACTAGGGGATAATTGAGGTAACAATGGAACAAGAGAATGAAGAACTAAAAAAGGAAATAGCAGAGTTGAAGAAAGAAATCACCGTACTGAAAAAGACGGTTGAGCAGTTTAAGAAGTTTTACAATGGTTGGGTAAACCATAAATCACAATTGGGACTAGAATGATGAATGACATCGAAAAGTACGAAGCTATAGAAAAAGTCATTGAGGAAACAATCCGTCCATATCTAGTGAATGACGGCGGTGACATAGAGCTCGATTTAGTCAAGGGTGATGAGGTAGTGATATCATTCAAGGGTGCTTGTGGTTCGTGTCCCTCTAGTGCTGGTGGTACATTGCGAGGTATAGAGAGAGCATTGAGACAATCCGTTCATCCTGATATTCAAGTAATTCCCACGAATAGTTATCGTCCTCCTATGGGTGGTATGCATCCTTTCGGGGGAAAAACTTATGAGGAAGAATTAGAGGAGAGGAACAAGATATTATAAATAGTGGTATACAGGAAAGACTGCAATCTTTCCTATACACCTAAACACAATAACTATAGGAGTAGCTATCATGTCTAATACTATTTATAGTATCCAAGAAAAACTCGATTCAATCCTAGATATAGAACAAACAGAATACGAATATCCTGATGCTGAGCTATTTGATACCTCGGAGTATAAGTCATTTGATGCTGACTATATATGGACGCCATGGAATAAAGGAATGTCTAACTGTTATGAACCTGAGACAATAGAATTGATGAGGAATGCTAAATTGGGTAAGAAACAATCCAAAGAGCATAGAGCAAAATATAAGAGACAGGGTGAAGATAATAATTTTTATGGTAAGAAACATACACCAGAGTCAATAGAGAAAATGAGTAAATCATCAACTGGCAAGAAAATGTCTGCTGAAAGTAATGAAAAAAGACGACAGACTATGTTAACTTACTGGGAAAACAAGAGGAAACAAAAATGATTAAAGATATGAGTAAAATGGTAAAGATGGAAAATCTTGTACCAATAATCCTAGGCGTTGCGCTATCTGGTCTAAGTACTCTAATGTCATTTGCATATGATAACATGGAAGAGATGCACAAAGAGATAGTGGAACATAGACTATTACTATCCAGATTAATTTCTCCCGATGGTGGTATCATACAATCTCCTACATCAGCTAAAGCAAAGGCAGATGTTATACAGACACTTAATAAAATGCAACAGGATATAGTGAGGATAGAGACAAAGTTAGTATATATTGAGGGTAAATAAAAATGAAATCACCAAGGGCAGGGGTGAAGAAAAAGAGTTGTGATATTTGTCTATGTTGGGGATTGGAAGAGGATGAAGGTACATTTAGAAAATGTTTAATTACGAGTGAACACGTTAGCTGTTCAGATTGTTGTGAGTACTATACACACGACAAAGTGAAAGTGAATGATAACAAAGGAGAAAAATAATGGAAGCTTTAATAATTATTTTAGCGGTAGTGGTGTTGTATTTTATTATTCCAAGCAAGAAAGAAAAGAGTTCGGATGAATGGGATTTATCGGATATTGATGGCGGTACATATGGACAAAGGATAATGGAAGACATTACACCAGCTAAGAAGAAGACTAGGAAAAGGAAGGTAAAGAAGGTTGTTGCAAAGAGGCTTCCTAAAAAGAAGGCAGTAAAGCCTAAGGTCAAAAAGAAGGTGGTCAAGAAGAAAGTCAAGACAAAGAGGAAAACAAAATGAACAGCATGATGGTAGATGGATTGATATCACTAGTTGTGGTCTTTGGTGTACTCGGTGGTTTGGTATGGGGTGCAATAAAACTCTACAGTATTATAACAACTATTGGAAAATAGGTAAAAAAAGGGGAGTGTCTTAGACACCCCCCCACTAATTAGTCTTTGATGGTAGACTTACCTTTTATTACAGTAGTGTTTGCTGCAGAGTAAGCATGACCATAAGGCTCTTTCTTATTGGTCAATGATTTTCCCCAAGCAGGTAGGTAACGAGTTACCTTCACCCCATCTACCACACCACTAGATTCCTCACGACTCTTATTATACCTCTTCTTCCAATTCTTTTCATGGTTCTCTAAGGTATCTCCAAATCTCTGCTTATCAAACACCGCAAGCATCATCTCATAATTATCTTTTTTCATTGTAATTTCTCCTTTTCATACCTATCATTAACAAATTCAATCATCAGCTTAGCAATACTCAGATTCAACCCTGCAAGGCGATGATTATTAGCTTTCATTTGACGCTTACTTTCCTCTATCATACCACAAGCATGAAGAGTAATTTTCTTATTACTCCCCGATAGAAATGCTTGGTCAATCTCATCCATTGTTATACCATAATAGTCCATATCATTTTGCATGGATTTTCTCCTGATTCACATGGTTCACCATCATTTTCACTATTTCTAAGTTAAAACAAACATCTAAAGTTTGGTGGCCTTTCTTATGTTGATTTTGTGTATCTTCTATTATACCAGCTGCTCTTGTGAGTATCTCTTCATCTGTACCCTTGAAAAATACCTCTTGTACTTCTTCCATTGTTACCCCATACCCTAAATCTTCTGGTTTCTTATCCATAATAGACCCCCTTAAAAAACGATGGGGGATTTAAAATCCCCCATCTTTAGTGTTAACAGACCAATGCTTCAGTGTTCTCTACTGTAGCAGGGAAAGTTTTTACTGCTTCCAATGCATCTTCAATAGAAAGATACTCATAAAACTCATCTGTCTGAGCCAATGCATCTTCAACCATGATTGAAATCATGTACTGCACATCACTCTTAAGCTCATTCAACTGCTCTACATTTTTAACTACCATAATATAAATCTCCATATTTACTACTATTTATAGACAATATTGCCTCCAACATGATTTTATGATTCTTAATACTGAACAGAATCACCCTGAACCCATCATATAGGCACCATGATATATTGTGATTGCGACCCAAAAAGAATGACCCTGTTTATCAGCGATCGCAATCACCGTTAAATCCCTCATCATAAAAAGGTATATAAGGAGTAGCTGACAGGGTTATTTGTTATCAAGCACCCATCCATTGAATGCTTCCGAATTGACCATTAAGTATATTACCACGGGCAAAGTTACGAGCTGGAGTAGAGAAACCCGCTGGTTTCAATATGTCGCCCTTCATAAATTTATCATCATCTTCAAGCATCACAAATCCCCATACTGAACGCCCACTGGTAAACTTAATATATTTCTTACCTATCTTAAACTGGAGCTGACTATTGAACTCGCGAATACGAGCCTTATTCCTATCATAGTCGCCTTCTTTGAGATTGCCCATAAACTTACAGAAGTCTGCATTAATCTTAGCACTCAATTTGTCTAGTCCTGCAATCATATCGTTATTCATTATTTGTACTCCTTATAACTGTAATATTCTCCACTATCTAATTTATCGCATTTCTCACTATATGACTCTTCGCATGAAATCTTATGAGCATAACGATGGTCACTAAATTCCATACTAGTAATTTCTTTTTTAGTCTGGTCAATACCTACGGTATCAACCCTATCCTGTATAGCTACAAATAATTCAGTGTAATTCATAGTGGTAAATCTCCCTCTGCAATTTCTTTTAAACAATGTTTTTCCAACATTATGTTAGTCAATCTCCATTTCTCTTTGTCATCTGCACATTCTACCATTAACATGATACGATTAACTTCTTCATGCCCTGTATATCCCATTAGATCAACATAATCCTGTACTAAATCTCTCATATTACGCATTATCGCTTCTCCATTATTTTCTGTTTCATTACAATCTCCAATGTGTTATTCTCTATCATATATACCATTATACAGAGGTTTTACCAATAAGTCAAGAGAAAAGTGCACATATATGCATTTAGGCCCTAACCCGTTATAATACAACAACTTAACTAATTTGGGCCTCTGAACGGGCTTCTGAGGGGTGTTATTCCAGGCCCTCATATCACCCCCTAGAGGCCTAAAACACCCCTTATATGACACTAAAAACCCCCTTATCACCATTCTCCTGCTATATCATAACTATTAACACAACCATCAGGATATACTCCACTACTCCATTCTGACGATTTCCTCTTTTCCTCAAGAGCCTCCTTTCCTTCCCTTTCTTCAATCCACTCTTCCAATTCTCTGAACTCAGTTTCACACATCAACAAATTTCTCATGTGAAGGTTGACAAACTCATCAAAAGGATTACAACCCATATTTGCATACTCACACATATAATCTTCAAACTCACTAGCACCTCTCCAATCTTCACCTGAGCTGACCTTATACATTTCATCTAATATACGTTCCCTCTGTACAGCACTTGAATTGAAATAAACCTCAATCATAATCTCCTTCTGAGCTTCAGTAAAATCTACCATGCCATCAAAATACTCTTCAAAAACGTCAATAATTGTCATAAAATTCTCCTTAGTTTAGCACATAACCATTATCAGGAATAAGACAAGGAAACTCATTTTCCTCGCTCTCCTTATACATATCAACTATTATTCCTTCCCACAACAGTAAAAACGACTGAAAACCCTCTTCAAAATCATCTTCCATATCAGCCACTATAATCTCTAACATTTCCTCAATCATATCATTCCTTTCATCTTGATTCATATGATAGAAATCCATTATGAACTCTTCTTTCTCATTATCGTCCATATCTACCTTATCAAAGAAAGCACCAAATAAATCATTCCAATCACTCATAAAAATCTCCTTTGTTATTCATTAATCATTATGTTACTAATATAACCGATTATACCCCTACCGTCAACCGACATATTTAAACTATTTCCAATGTGTAGTATGACATATTCAAAATCACTATATTCCAAGTAGGTGTAGTATGACATATTCGACATATTTCAATTGTGTCGTACAAAATACCTCATTTTCCTCATAGCTCTATCATGTAGTCTTGATACGTTAGTTTTGTTAATACCATACTCACCCGTATTAACATTGATGATATTCTTACCAATCACTTCCCAAGTCAATCCATCCATCCTTAAATCAACAATCTTTTTCTCACGCTCTGTTAAACAAGTAGATAACAGCCCATCAAGAATATCATAATTCTCAAATCCATCCATATCCATAGTATAGTGATAATCCTCATCCAATAAATCAATATCAACCTTTCCTCTTGTATTCAATATATCGTCCTTATTAGTGTTAAATTTCTTCGTTTTTTCTCTGTAAATCGTTTGGTAACTCATATAAATCTCCTTTGTTTGTGTCTCTCAATCAACTAAGTACCTAGTATACCACAATGAGCTCAAATGTCAAGGCCCTAACTATATACATCTAAAGCCCTAACTCCCCCACTAAATCAGCATTTCAACAAAAGCTCATAAGTACTTGTTTCTAAAGCTCCAACTGGCCCTCAATTATCCCTCACATTTCTATGCATGAGCCTAAAAACACCAAATAAATCCAAATAATCACCATTATTATACCCTCAAACACACTAACTACATAGACTAGGCCAATAATACCACTATATTAAGGTTTTTTTATCTCCCACTATTATCACTTATATACACTAAGGCCATAAGCCATTATAATACAATAGGTTACACACTCTAATAGCGATTGATACACTATATTGGGGGTTGATGGTGTCCCATTGTGTACTATATGGTATGAATTGAGTGCCATTGGGGTGGAGTAGTGTTTTGTAATGTCTCAAAGTGTCATAGAGTGTCGTTTTACCCCACTAAGGCTCTCTAAGATTTTCAACGATTTTCAGATAACCCCTCTCACGCACTCTAATTCATTGATTGCCCCGCCGGCGAGGTTGAGTTTTACTATATTCCGCTAATATTCTCTATGATTATCAGATAGTCTCAGTGAATATCAAAGATTCTCAGATAGTCTCAGAGAATGATTAGCATCCTGCGATTTTTAGATATTCTTAGAGTGCTCATAGAGTTTTTCTGCAATTCTTAGAGAAACTTAGTGTGCCATAGAGTTTGGCCAGAGGTGGTCTAGGTTTACGGGCGGAGTGTTATAGAGGGCCATAGTGAATGGACGAGTGCTGCTAGGGCCTTTAGACAGTACATGGAGTTTACCCCCGGCTGATATTTGAGCGGTACGGCGTCCAGCACTCTATGGCTATCAAAGATTTCAAAGATATAAAAGATTTCAAAAATTCTCCAAGATTTCCCAAGGCACTCAAAGTTTTCCATATTAACCAAACCAGTTAATAAGGCACTCAAAGTTTTCCATATTAACCAAACCAGTTAATAAGGCACTCAGCCATCCTCAAAGGTTTTCCATATTTCCCCCTTCAAAAAATTCTCAGAGAAAAAATCGGGGTGAGAGGATTTGAACCTCTGACTCCTCGCTCCCAAAGCGAGTACTCTACCAGACTGAGCTATACCCCGTAAAAAAACTTTAATATGCTTAATGACCCCCAGAGAAAACATAGAATCAATCCCAGGCACTGTAAGGTAATCCCAGACACCAAGCACCAGTACTCAAATCGGGATATCATCTATTGTATCCGCAGCGGTATCTATAGCATCATGCATAGTTTCACCTGCCAATGGTACTACAGAGATAACTGCACCCCCTACTCTCAAGGGTACTGTAACCACTTTGGTTAACACGCATCCGTAAGAGAATAACATTATTAATATTAACACAGATTTCATTGTGATTCGCTCCATTCTTTAAAGTCATCTTCCAGCATATTGTATCTTAAAACATCTTCAAATGATTTCAATAGTTCCTTTATTGCAACGATATCTTCTTCCTTATCGTTATGGAACATGCCATAATTATTTTTTGTATCATCACAGCGTTGCTCTAGCATCCTGCTAACATTACTGTATTGTTCTTTTAATGCTTCTACTAGAATCTTATCAGCTGTATCAAAATCAATTTCTACATTAATGCTCATTTGAATTGTCTCCTTTGTTTTTTTGTTTTGTTTCACCGTATGGCCATTCCGATAACTCTTCAGAGTGCTCACCAAACAACTCAGCAATAGTACTAGGGTGATATGTCCAAGCCAACAATGCAGGTTCAAGAAGTTTTTCTCTGAATTCATAAATATTCATATCATCTTGATCCCACTCAAGCTCAATTTCTACTCTTCGCTTTCCTTTCAAATTTTCTGCTGTTTCTTCTAAAATAATTTTCATAATCATTCTCCTTTATTAAAATAGGGTGACAATAGGGTGACAATGGAATCCCTATCAATTTCTACATTAATGCTCATTTGAATTGTCTCCTCTACATACTGATTGTGCTTGGTACATCAAAACGTGTTTCTCAGCGAGGAGAATAGACTCGTAGAACTCAGCACCCACTTCGTCATCTCCATCATACTCTCGTACCATGTAGCGTCCAGCTGGTGTTGAATCGAATACCAGTTCTCCTTCTTTGAGGATTTCAATCGTTGCATATTTCTCTGACATAATCATTCTCCTTTGTTTTTGTTGTTGTAATCAATAACCACCCACGCCGTCAAAATAACAAACGGTATTACTGCTAGAAACTCCATTAGATGCCCTCCATGTTTCTATGAAAGTCTGACCACTTGTTTGCATCTTCGTCTTCTGATATCCACCAGATTTCGTCTAGGTCTGCTTGAAGATGTTTAGTCATTAACTTCTTTATCACAACTTCACTTCTCACATAATCTTCTGGTGTTGTTTCATTTTGTTTCAGCAACCATCCATCGTAGTCGCTGAGTGCGTAAAAAAAATGGTAGAGTTCAGTATCAGAATCCACTACCCTTACCCATCTATCGAAGCATGATTCTTCAGTAGGATCATAAGTATCTTCGTCACCCCAGAACAGCATATTAGCATCGTGCTCAACTTTGACTTCGGGATATCTTTTGTAAATGTCATCAATGTTAGTTGTCATCCTATTCTCCTTTTAATAGTGGTGCAATGGAATCCCTTATAACAGGATTTATTTATGGTTCTCCGCAGCGGAGTTCCATGGCAACATTCACAGATGCTCCATTAGTGATTGTTGGGAATCGTCATTCCTTACCCGCCTGCTGTTCTTCCTAACGACAATGCTGTGCCGATCTTAATCCCGATAAGGACAGATACTATAGAGGGTTACTCTACTTCAATTGTGGGTATTGGCCACTAGTCGCGGATTGTTCCGCAACACGTTTTGTTGGTGTTACTATAACCTTCGTAACTACTCTATACACAATAGGATATTCGTTTTTCTTTCTCCACTCATCCATCTCTACCTTCGTGGGCAGTTGCACCCAATCTTGCATAGGAGCGAGAAATCTTTGAGCATATTCGTGTCTAGCTTTATGTCTTCTGCATAACATCTTAGTTTATTATCCGATCTTCATCCTCGTCATCGTCATATATATGGTCAGCTAACATATCCATCGCTTCTTCAAGTTTCTGAATGCGTTTAAGTAAAATCTTTTCATTCTCAACCATAACATTAATAGTTTCTATTATATAATACAAGGTCTTATCTTCTTTTGATTCTTCTTTCTTAATAGTCATCGCTTACGCCTCATTATCTTTTATAAAATTAAACGCAAATACAGTTCTTCCAATATCTCCATTTTCTTTTGATTGTATTACATCATGGTCTAGCCATGATGGAAACATATATAAACGCCCCTTCTTTATTTCAAGTTCAGTTCTTTGAGAATTAAATTGAGTATCTTCAACCGAACTATTATGCAAATGCATAAAGGGGTTAGGGTTGTATAGTCTAATATTGGAACATTCCTCATTGCCACTTATATAGTATACTCCAGAAATATCATCTATCCTTTCGCAGTGATTATGCCGACAATGACTATCCCCTTCTTTGTAGTCTTGAACCCAGCCTTGAATTTTTCTTTTATGATTTCTAATCCCAAGTATTGAAACATAGTTTTCACAATATTGTGAAAGCAAAGTCATCAAGGTTTTTATATCATCTTCCTTATTAATAAGTGATTCAGATATAATTTTATCTTTAGAGTAATAATCAGTATATATATTTTCTACATTATTAAGAGTTTTCAATAAAGGATTTATTATATTCTCAATCCTATTAGCTAAGTTAGATTCTATATCATGCGTAAATACTGCTATAGGAAAACAAGTTGTTATATGCATTCTATTATATCCACAGACTTGAAAAGTTTCTTCCAAATAGTTGTAAGGTTTTCCTGATATACTCCCGCCTTACTGTAACGATTTTCACCCATATTTCAGAATCCATAGAGTTATCAGAATCCTTAATCAATTGAAAATATTTATCTGCATCTAGCCAGTCATTATTGACATCAGAAAGTTTCTCAAATGCAAACTCTATTTTTCTCAAGTCTCTTTTCCATAGAGCTACATATTGATAACCATTCGGAATCGAGCAGTAATCCCCGCAGTTTAACTTAGAGAAAGCTTGAATCCTTTTATGAATGATAGGTGCTAAGTGTTTATCTAAGTTATATAAATCGTCATCAGAAAATCCTCTAGTAATCTTCTGGTAAATATTCTTCGGCATTAGACGTTTTATAAGAGGTGAATACTCATATAAAAAATCGTCATAAAAATTTTTGAGAAAGTTAATCATCTGTTTCACCTTAAAATTTAGTTGAGGTAGTTTTTATCTTCATCTTCATCGTCACCATTATATACATGGCTTTCTAGCATCTCTAATCTTTTCCCGATTGACTTAATCGCTTTAGATATAACATGAATGCAATTAGATGTTTCTGTCTGGTTGTACTCTACAGTCTCAAATAAAATATCAATCAATGCTTTAACTTCAGCATTAGTAGGTTCTCTATTTGGCTCTTTCATTTTATTCTCCTGAATAGCTAACTCGTTTTTCTTTTTTACGATTATATGTTTTCTTCTTATCCGGTACAATCTTCTGCTCAAACTTTTTTTGCTCTAAAGAATGTGCTACCCAATTGTACACATCACCTAAAATCCAATCATGTGCATTATAACGATTCTGTAAATCTTTCCGTTTCACGTTCAGCTCCCCGAAGAAATAATTTGAATATAAATAATATAAGGAGCAATAAAAACTCCAAAGAGTATAGCCCACATTAAAAAATCAATAATAAAAACTTTCATATTTTAACCTCAAAACCACAGATGTATAACACCCCAAATAATTCCACCGAGCAAGGTAATGTCAGCAACCACACACCATACAATGTAAATTTTAAATAACAGTTTTGAATGTTTGCTTTTTCTTACCTTGCCCAGTATTGTCGGAATCATTTTTCACCCTTTCATATAAGTGTTAATGTTTCCTTCAAGAAACATTTGGCAAATCCAGTACAAGTGCCCTGTCTTCTTATTCTCTCTATTTGCCTCGGATGCATACGCAGCAAACCTGCAACGTTGACGCTCTGTTACGGAAAAGGTTACAGAGTCGCCATCTGAATCATATGCTTTAAAGTATGTATCATCCAGCTCAAACGCACCACCAAGTCTATCGTATTGTGCTCGCGGTATAGTCAAGGAATATCGTTTTTCAATATCAGGTAAATCCAACATAGTATCGCTCATAATTTATTTCCTTTTTCTTTCATAGTTTAAAGTTGTTTTAATATCATGCACATACATCAATCCAGATTTATTATATGCACAAGTCACTCGACTGGCTTTCTCTTTAGTCTGCTTGGTTGCAGTTTTGTCACCGCAATCCAAACACGTTTTATATCCTAGTTCCTTTCTCGCAGGTGAATAAGAATGTCCGCATCTAACGCAGTTGCTCATCGTTTACCTTTCGGTATACCTTTCGGTATAGTATTATTAATTTGATATTCAAAAGTACTAGGCAAACTATTTAACATTTGTTTTAATTCATCTTCTTCATAATCTTGTTCTAGCAAATTCAATCGTTTACTATTAACCAATTTAGTAACCCGATATCGCTGAATACCTGAAGGTGTTTTATTCAATTTTTGTATAAGTATTTTAGACTTCATAATATAATCTCCTAATAATTTGAGTAAGGGTAAATTGCAAAAGTATCAGCCCATTGTTTATGGCAATATGATTGTGGTCTGAAATAACTATCCTTTCCGCAATGCTTTGATGTCCCTCTATATTTCACAGAAAACTTTCTGGTCATCATAAGGTTTCTGACTTCATCAGAGTATCGCAATGAAATCGGAATCCCTTTAAAGGTTGAACTCTCATTTTCTGGTGAAATGTATTTAGCTAATAATGTCATCGTATAATCTCCCAATCAAAGTTTTTATCGTGAAACCGTTGTATCCATCTTCCATTTTTAGGGTTGTCGATAGATTGTAAGTCAATCCAATCCTTACCCTCATCAAATAATACTGTATCTTCAAAATTCAATACTACAAATACTGAGCCATCTCTATGGACAACCTGTTTTCCTTTCCCCGTTTTAGGGTGTAATTTTAATTTGTCACCTATAGTAATAGTCATTTTACCAATCCTTATCAAATGAGCGGTCATCGAAATGTTCTCTAGCTGATTCTTTACTAGGGAAAGTCCAAGACTCAAAATTACTTGAATGTTCAGTATCTGCCCATTCAGTCAAAATCTTATTTCTACATAACCAATGTTTATTGTTATTTTCTTTAACCATATACATATCACAATTTTTTGTGATGTACATATATGTTTGTCGTTGTTCACGATTTGTTAATTTATTAATATTTTTTTGTGTTGTATTACTAATCATAATATAATCCTTTTTAATTATTTTGCAGAATCCAATCTGCTTCAAGTTCTTCTAATTCTGCAATACTCATATCGTTTACAAGTTCTTCGATATCAGAGTAATGCCAAAGATGTCCGCCTGGACACTCATACATTTCTCCAGCTACTTCTTCGTAACCATTCATTAAAATATAATGTTCTACATATTCATCAGTTGTCACAATTAATCTCCTCATTATAAACACATTCCTAATATAACTGCTATTCCTAATAATCCAAATAATACTAAACTTTCTAAAATTTCTTTAATCATCATAATCTCCTATGCGTAATATTTAAGGTTTTCAAGAGAAACTTCTTTTGATCTTACCGAAGCATTCTCGGCAGAAACGATTAGAGTATCCAGAGAAAAACTTGCAAACTGAACAAAACATTTTCCCCAATAAGTCTGAGGCCCACCGTTTACAATATTGTATAATCCTTGAAGCATCTCTTTTCGACTTTTATTGTAGTTGGTGTAAATCACATTTGCAACAAATGATTCAGACGAATTAGGTTGAGCAGATAATCTGCTGTAAAGTTCTTTTAATTTCATTTTCTTATACATTATATATTCCTATTTAAAAGTTTCAAGAAGTTGAGCTTGTGTTACAACTTCTGGAGTTGCACAAAGAGCATTTCGATTATACCACTTAGTGATATGTTTTGAAGTTGTAGAAGTTCGGTTTTTAGTTACATAAACATTTTTATATGATGCAGCTGCAACCAAAGTTTCATAAGAGAAGAAAAGTAACGCACCATCCTTTGTGGTGATTTCAGTTTCATTTAGTGATATTTTTTTTAATTTCATAATTTAATTCCTTAATTTTATAATTTGTTTCTCAATTGTTATATACATTATAACATACTTTTTAGTAAATGTCAAGGCCTTTTTAAGCAAAAGTTGATATTTCCCCATCTTCTGTCAAAAATCGATCACTAATTTCATTAGCATCCATCATATCAGCAATATCATCTTCGCTCATATAACTCATACACATTGAAACGACATTTTCATATCCAACCAATCCCTCTTCGCACATATCTATTAATTTATCACTAGCTTTATTTTGTTTATTCATTTTTAAATATTCATTATTCATTTTGTAAATCCTTTGTTGTTTGTTTCTCAATTGTTATATACATTGTAACATACTTTTCAGCATTTGTCAACACTTATTTTCACTTTTATGCATTTAGGCCGTAACCCCTTATTATACAATGACTTATGGTGCTTTTGGCCCATAAGTAGGTTTCCGATTGCATCTTGCTCTTTGAACTGGTTTCAGAGGGGCTGACTCATATCGGGTAATTTTGACATTGTTTTCAGTATACTCTTTTTCGATTGTTCGTTTAATTCGTTTCATTTTATAATCCTTTGTTAGTTGTTTGTTTCTCAATTGTTAAGTATATTATATCAGATATATCAGCATTTGTCAAGATAAAAATGCACTTTTTCTCATATTTTGTACGATTTCTTGTAAGTCCTTTGTTTCCAATGGCTTACCGAAGTGCCAATCTCGGTCTGATTGGTCGATTATCACCCATCCACGCTTCTGAGATTCGATTTTTCTGAATATCTTATTAAGGTCTATTGTCATTTTCATCATATAAGCTCTTATTCGTTAATTGTTAAGTATATTATACCATACTGAGCGGAAATGTCAAGAGAAATCGAGCCTATTTTGAAAATAAATCTACTATGTTGATAACTCCTTTGTTTACAAGGACTTACAGATAACCCCTTATTTTACAATCATTTAGGGGTCGAGCTAAAAAGTCTTATAAATATATGAAATCAATGTATTTAACTTTGCTGAGGGTTCAAATGAAATCATATAAACGATTATTATCAGAGAAAAACGAAAAACCTATATTAGAAGGCCTTAATGTATCTAAGCTTAAACGGCTGGAATTAGTAGATGCTGAGGATTTCTCTAAATTTAAGCTTGCTATTAAAAAAATGGAAGAAGATAAGCCAAACACTATTTCAGAGAAAACTATGATTGTGAAAGTATTCAATGAACTTATCAATGTAGTAGTTGGTGATACTACCATATTTCAAAAGATATTGAAATTTAAGAAAGACTTAAAATGAAATCATTTAGACAACTTATGAGTGAATTTTCAAATATGAAAATTGACCTCCCTAAAGCTCGAAAGAATAAAATATTTAAAAATGATGATAAGAAGGCTGAGAAAATTCTGTTTGCTTTAATTCGTGATGGATATATAAATATTGCATGGGATGTTTCATCTCAAGGTTGGGAAATGAGAACACAGGATGGATCATCAGGAAAAATACAATATTGGCACGGAGAGTCACCATTAGAAACATTAGAACAAGCTAAGAAAAAAATGAGACTAAAACTATGAAATCGTTTAAGAAATTCCTAGAAGAAGAAAAAAAGAAATCCTATCAAATCTATTGTGACATGGATGGTGTGCTCGTAGATTTTATGGATGGTATTATGCAAGAACTACATATTTCAAGAGAACCATATCAAGATGAGATTGATACGTTTCTCTCTACTAAGTATGGAAGCAGTAAAGAGTTTTGGGGAAAATTATCTTGGATGTCTGATGGAAAAAAACTTTGGGATACTCTTAAAGATTTGAACACAGAGATTTTAACAGCTTGTCCAAGCAATTGTAAAATGCAACCAAGTGTTGAGCGTGGAAAAAGAATTTGGTGTAAAAATAATTTAAGAATAACTAGTGGTATCAATGTGACTACAAGAAAAGGAAAAATGAAATTTGTAGGTGATAAAACAATTCTCATTGATGACTATATTAAAAATGTAAATGAGTGGAAAGCGAAAGGTGGAATCGGAATTCATCATAGGAGTGCAAGAACAACTCTGGTTGAACTGAAAAATATTTTACTCGGATAGTATCAAATGGCTAAGCAGGAAAAAGAACAGTTTGATATGGATTCTGAGTCTCTTAGTTTATCATGGAAGGATGAGTTGATTGTTATAGT
>Ga0233449_1001162_pt1 | contig 25263 bp, 22 predicted proteins | sample SI_124_October20_FD_183012 | JGI IMG/M metagenome (GOLD analysis project Ga0233449, IMG submission 183012) | Seawater microbial communities from Saanich Inlet, British Columbia, Canada - SI_124_October2016_200_MG | ecosystem: Environmental > Aquatic > Marine > Inlet | place: Canada: British... | reverse complement strand
AGAAAAAGGATATTATATGAATGGAAACAAAACTGGACTGTGGAAATATACAATGTTAACAAATAACGGAGAATATATTAATACCGAACGCACATATGAAAATGGTAATACTATGATATTGCAAAATAGTACATTTCATGAAAGACTTTTACCATATGTTAATCCAATGCAATACACATTAATATCAGAACTATTTAAATTATTTGAACCTATTAATTCGGCAATTTATAATTATTGGCGTTCATGAGTCATAATTTTACAAACAAAATTATTGGTTTATTGGTTTATTGGTTTATTGAAATATTACATAATAGTATAAATTGAGTGTTTTTAAACATGATAAATATATAATATTTATGTATAAAGTATAATTATATAAATATAAATGAATTTAAATCCAATAACTGTTGTATTAGTATTTATAATAATAATGTTGTCATATTTGACATATAAAAAAAGCAACGAGCCAGATATACCAGAACATGTTAAAAATTTTACTATTAAACAAAATAAACAAAATAAACAAACTACGTCAGAATCAACAACCAATAAAAAAATAGAATCTGCCATAAAAAAAATGGCTAAAAAAACTAAAAAAAAAGTACAGTTTAATATTCCAGATAATAAAAAAACCAAGGAAACAAACTGCAATAAAGTTTTTTTTGATATTGGATCTGATGATAACTATTACGGAAAAATTATAATCGAACTTTTTACGGATGTTGTTCCCAAAACATCAAAAAATTTTAGAGTATTGTGTCAAAAGAAAAAATATTACAACTCGCCATTTCACAGAATTATACAAAATTTTATGATACAAGGTGGTGATTACACAAATGGTAACGGAACTGGTGGAGTATCTATTTATGGCCATAAATTTCCAGATGAAAATTTTGATATACCACACGACAGACCATATTTATTATCTATGGCAAACTCCGGATCAAATTCAAATGGATCGCAATTTTTTATAACAACCGACGCTACTCCACATTTAGATGGAAAACATGTTGTGTTTGGAGAAGTAATTAAAGGATTTGAAGTTGTTGATAAATTAAATGATATCGATGTTGATGGAAAAGACAAACCTCTCGAAAATATAAAGATATTAAATTGTGGATGTTATTCATAAATATCGTAAAATTTCAATAAAAAAGTTGATTTATTTTTTTATTGTAATAAATGCTTGTTTATGGATAAACATTATCTTAAAATGAGCACAGAAAAAAAACGAACGCATGATAGATTGATCGCTAATGATGACTCTGTTGTTGTTAAATCACTTAAAAAACTAAAACATGAATTTACAAGTAATAAATTAAATAAAATAGTTCAAAATTCACTTTGCGCTAATGATTTACAAAATGTGTCAGAAGTTAGAGAATATATGCAATCGCGCGATACTCATTTTTCACACTCCATTGATCCAAAACTCGAAGTTACAAATCAAGGACTATCTGGAAGATGTTGGATGTTTGCAGTACTTAATGTTATTAGACATGATTTAATTAGAGATTTGCAACTGCCATACGATTTTGAATTTTCAGAAAGTTATTTGTCTTTTTATGAAAAAATTGAGAAAAGTAATTATTTTTTGACTCAATTTATGGATCTTGACAAAATTGATCCCACAAACAATCCTCATATCAGAGATACGTTGGCAATTGGATTATCTGAAGGAGGTCTATGGCATTCGTGCGTAAACTTAATTAATAAATATGGATTAATTCCTAAATCTTGTTTTTTGGAAAGTGTCAATAGTTATAGTACTGATACGATCGATAATGTTGTAAGTACTAAATTGCGTGAATTTGCTAATATTTTGGTGAATACTGACCATTCAAAACGACTTAACGTTAAGTCGGACATGATGACACAAGTTTATGACTTACTATCTAAAATGTTGGGTACTCCTCCTTGTCCTGACGATATAATTAAATGGAGTTATGTACCAAAACAAGATATGGCAGAACTGCTCGAAATTGATATTCAACGAAAACAAACTGGAACATACAAAACATTAGAAATCAAAAACGAGATTGAAACTACTCCAGTTGAATTTTACAAAAAATATGTATTAAAGTCTCTTACAGATTATATGTCGTTGTCTCACGATCCCAGAAATAAATTTGGTGTGTATTACGAATCTTTTCATGAAGATGCTGTAATTGGCCAAGAAATTCCTGGATATTACAACGCTCACATGGAACTTATGGTTGCTGCATGTATTACATCAATTCTTAATAATGTTCCTGTGATGTTTTGTTGTGATGTTGGACATTATTTTAATTGTGACGAATCTTTGTTTGATACAAAATGCTTTGATTATAATCTTGTTCTTGGGTCCAACTTGGATAGCATATCTAAGGCAAATTCATTAGAATTAAAAGAGAGTGTCGCAAATCATGCAATGGTATTGGTTGGTGTTGATCTTGACGAACATGGAAAACCTTTGAAATGGGAAGTTGAAAATTCATGGGGTGAAAATTTTTTCGGTAAATCAAGTAATGACAGCCATCATTACACAATGTCGCATGATTGGTTTCAGCGATTTGTATATGAAGTTGTAATTTACAAAGATATGTTACCAAGACAATTCACAGTTAAATATCATAAGTCTAAAAAAAGTAAAGTTATTTTACCTGAATATGACGCGATGTTGTAAATGTCGCGAATATTACCATATAATTATTTTATACTTTTTCATTAAATTATTTTTATGAACCAAACAATTTTGTGTTTAACGCAGTTTTGACTCCAAATATTTTATGAACGAATATTGCCAGCACCATTAATGCAATAAAAACATGTACTGTCTTTTTTTTTAATATTTTTGCAATAACAAAAGACATAACTATTGTCATTAATAGATCATTTATTGCAATTCCGAACATTCTTGTTGAATGTATTCCTTCGTTTGGTTTTCCTAATATATCAGAATATTTACTAAGCATTTTTACTATTTACTGGTTAATATATGTTAACACTATAATATAAAATTGAAAATTAATTATATGCATATTTCAATTAATTATAACATTGGTATCCAATATTTCAAATCATAAATGGATATTATATTAGCAGATCTTCATACCATAAAAAATAATAAAGCTACTCCCAACCAAAGTAAATTAGTTCGAGTTATATTGGCAGCTATCAAGAATTATAAAGAAGAAGAAACGTGTAGAATCGCAAATGAATTTGAACTTAAATCAAATAACATATTATTAATCAATAGTACATTTATTGATAAATTTTACAATGAAATTATTACATTATGCGATCCGACAATACCCGTTATTATTAAATTGTCTGATTACATCCGCACTTTAAATAATATGCAAATTTCGATGGTTGTGCAAACTCAGCGAATTACAAGAATATATAATGACTGTACAATCAAATTTTTTATAAACGATAAACTCGCAATAAGTGGAAAATGCATTACTGACGAATTAACAGATAAAGAAAATAATGTACTAACTGCATTTTATAATAGATTTATCATTGAAACAGAGTCAACCATCAAATATGATGTATTTATAAATTTGATATATTGCACGTTTGATAGATTTGCTAAGATGTTATAATACCATAAAATGTCATAATACTGATACATCTGGCTATCAAAAAAAATTGAAAATATTGATTTATTGCACTTCCCATTGTTATTTGACTATATTTCACGTTAATGCAACATTTCATCATCTTACATTAACGTTTTGTAATTCTTCTTCTCTACTCGAGACCACTTTACTTCTTGATTCTTATCCCTAACCAACTTACAATGAACTCCATTATGATGGATTTACTCACATTAAAGCAAAAACTAGCCAATGACTTACGTGTTGCAAATTCTGCACTATGCGAAATCGATTACGACGAAAGGCACAATGCAGCAATTGGAGGATCGTTTGCAGTTCTATTGCACATCATCAGTCAGTCAGGAATGGAAGCTGCGCTTGACTATGTAAATCAAGTTGGATATCCTGGCGATATTGATATCGTTGCAGCATTTAAAAGACTTGGTGAAATCAACATCGTCGGATATGTGCGAAATGGCCCAACAACACGTGTTACACATTTCGAGTGTGCAGATATCGATAATTCTGCAGGAATAACATCGATTGATGTGCTTGCTACCGATTACTCATTGCGCAGAACTCCTATGTCATTTGATGCAACAGTTTTTGTTGGCACATTTATGAAATTGCCCGTCGCAGACGTAGAGTATCTGCATACAGGATACTCCGACGAAGATAATCAACATGGTTACTCAGAAGCAAAGCGTGTGCTCAATGTTATCAAGACAAATATGTTAAAGCAGCTATGCGACGCTTTGAAATCAGAGCCTCAATCTACCGACCGCGAAATCATTGCTGGTCACATAAATGATAACGACGACAAAGATGACGAAGATGTCTTTTGTAAATCGTTCTGTAAAAAGTTATTTTAACAACATATACGAACTGTATTTTTTTTATTGTACCAATTGCAATATTGCCAACACATATATATTTACGCGACATATTTTATCAAATATATAAAAAACTTGACAATATAGATCCGCGCAATTTTAACCGAGTTTGATGTTTATTATTTTTTATTTGTAGTATATATTAGTAACATCATAACAAAATGAGCAGCGGTGTAAAAAATTGTCTTGATTTAATGAAAAAGTCAAATGTCAGGAATTATATTAACTTGTATAAGTATTTCGATTATAAATTTTATCTAAATAAATACAGTGAACTACAAAGTGCTGGTATAAAGTCAAAAGACGATGCATTCAAACACTTCATGACGATAGGTTTATTAGAGGATAAAATATGCCATCCATCAGAAGAACATTTTGATTGGAAATTTTATATAAATTATCATACCGATTTATCAATGAAATTCAAATCGTTTTCAGATGCGGTGATGCATTGGAGGAATTACGGATATAAAGAGGGAAGAGTTTGTTATAGTAATTTATCAACACTGATACAAGATAAAGCAGATGAACCAATCGAAGATAAAAACATTTCACTAGAAAGAACAATAAAACAATTAAAGGCAATTAATCAAACAGTTATAATAAATGAAAATTATAAAAATGATGTGCTGAAAACACATTTAGAAATAACTCCTGAAACGCCTGAAGACGATAACATTACAGATGATAATGTATCTGTTAATAAACCAGAAAATGTAATTGAGTCACCAAATAATTTGAATACTGATAATAATAGTCAACTAGAAAAAGAGATTGACAATACAGTAAAAAAACAAATTGATGATATGTTGGAAAACGTAGTAAATAAACCAGAAAAGAAATTAGAAAATAAATCAGAAAAGAAAGTGGAAAAAAAAATAACATTTAACGAAACGTCGTTGGTAAAAAATTCATTAAACAATATAGACGACCATTTAAAACCAAATAAGATAAATAATATGGATAAACAGGCTATCATGAAAACTAACAAGTCGTTACCAGCAAATAAATTGATATATACGAGTACAATAAAAAAATCAACCAAAGAAGATACACCCGTTAAAATTAATAAGCATATAGTGAAGCCTGCTCAATTATCAGAAGCATCACAAAAATTTAATAATAACATGAAAAATATTAGCGCGGTTATATATTTACCTCCTGGTATTGGAGATGCTGTTTGGAGTTTAACAAAAGTACAAGATATAGCAAAAAAACATGGATATAAAAAAATATATGTTTGTGTTAAAGATACGGATTTGAACAGAAGTCAAGAATTTTTGAAGCGTTTTACATTTGTTACCGATGTAATTTACGAAACATTTCATATCCATCCACCCGGAGAACCAGAAATACACAAAGACGGAACATATAACTATATTAAAAATGTAATAGAGCGTAATGATTATGATAAAGTTCATAAATATTATATAATATGTAACAATTATTTAGAAAGAGGAGTTAGATTGGAAAACTGGTTACCTGAATATGAAACCAATTTTAGCGTTGCAGATACATGGGCATTTAAAACATGCGATATTCAATATTTGAAATCAACAATGAAAGTTATAAATGCTCCATATTGCGTATTCTATATTGGCCCTTTGTTGGGTAATACTGTCGATGGACACAACAAAGAAAATTTATGGAGTGTACATGACTGGATTAAACTTGGAGAATATATCCGCAATAAATTTGGATTGCATATTATTATTGTGGGTGCTCCATATGATAAAAGTTATGCTAGATTATTTTATGAATATTTGACTGATGAACAAAAGGAATATTATTCAGATGTGGTTGGAAAGACTGGTGTTGGTGATTTATATGCCATATGTAAATGTTCAAAATTTGTCATAAGTTATCAATCAGGAGTAGGTATATTTAGTGTATACATGAAAGTTCCCGCAGCAATTTGGTGGAGACCGCATGGGGATTCATTGTCAACATATCCTCATTATTATATTAGTTTTTACAACGAAATGGCTGGAGCGTGGGCACCACCAAATATGTTAGAAGAAGGTTTATATACTCCATTACATTACACAAAAGTAACGCCTGAAGGTATATTTGATAACATTGTTAAATATGACTGGGTAAACAAATGCCCCGCAAAAAATATTAATTCATACGAAGATTTACTAACTAATTTAGATGAATTATTTCCGAATGTTATAGAGCAGGACGAATCAACTGATAGACCAAAAATTGATTCTGAACTAGGAAATAGAAGTTGTGGCGCAAGTGGAAACACATCCTTAGGAGTTGCATCCAACAATAGAGAATTTAACGCAATTAAAAGAATAGAAAAATTTAGGGAACTTGAAAAAATACATAATTTTGAATTAAGCTTACAAACAATTTGTAAATTATTAATAATGATAGAAGTAGCCGAATGTCAAGGAAAAAGTGCTGTTTTTAATATGGACACTATTATAAGCATGGTTGAAAATAAATATGAAAATCCGAAAAAAAGTGGAGCAGATATTGCAATTGTTGATTCTATTAGAAAAAAATATGATATGGACGATAAATATCGCATAAATAAATAATGCGTGCATATTTACTCATGCAACAAACAACAATTATTTAATTTATAATAACTCAATTAACAGTTATTATAATAAATTCTAAACAAAGTATTATAAAATAATATCAGTCATCACGCAATAAAATAATATCAGTCATCATACAATAAAATAATATTACGGTCCTATACTATATAGAAATGGGAAACTCATCGTCTATGAGCCATAAAAGAAATGAAGAAACATCATCATCGTTTCGTCAATCACTTCCTACGTCTATTATTAGAAGAATGACATCATCCACAAATGATCATAAAGATGATGATGTTATTATGAACGATATTATGGATTTTTTAATAGTATTGAATAATAGAGATTTTACATCGAAAAGATGTTTTAAGCAAAAATATAGTACACAGGTTGAACACAGTGGTGAATATTTATCAGGAGTATTAAACGTTGTACCTATAAAACGAATGAGTGAAATGACATACAATTATGACAAACCTCAAGTAAAATATAAAATAAATGATATATTAAATTTAAAAACTCTGTATATCAAACTTCATAAAGAAAACGAGTATGTTAAATCAAATGATTGGAGCTTTGAATATAGAAAGTCACAAGTGCGAGAGTTAGTAATTATTTTTGGATTATTGGGTGCAAAACAAGTTGAATATAAAATGATAAATTCTCATTCCAGCGGTCTTAATTTTTCAACCGAATTAGTTGCTGGAAGTATACCCGTGGAAAGTGGAGTTACAATCAGTAATCAGCAAAATACTTCAACTGAAATTAGCGGAAACATATCATATCAACCTCCTGAAGTTTTTCCTGTTAAAAGTACTGTTTATTGTGCTGACGGAATTTACTATTTGCGTCGCAAAAAAGATTGGCAAGAAATTTGCGATAGACGAATTTTTACTAAAGCAACTATTGACAATTTTGTATATAAATGCCACACAGATGTCGCATTTTCATTAAAAGTTACAGAAAAATTTAAAAGACTTGGCATATCTTTTAATGTTGATTCTGAACAAGCAAAAAATTTCACAATGGAATTCAATGTGACATATTATTCGGAAAGTGAAATTTATGCTGCTTATAATGATCGTAATGATATGTTTGAAAATATGAGTAACATAAGTAACAATAGTGGGCGTATAATGCGAAATACAAAATTATTTAATGAAACAATAGATTCTAACATAAATAGCGATAGTGATAGTGATAATAGTTATGGCCATCATGATAATTATGCTACATATATTACTCGTAAAAAAATATCGCCAAAACTCAATATGCGCAAAGTAACCAGCGAACGTATATTACACAATGACAGTAAAGATGATTGCATAAATGATAACGATCAGGTGGGTTATCATAGTGAATAAATTAAATATCAATTTACGATTTAAATATCAATTTACGATTTAAGACGCTTAATATTGCTATTTGATTGAATATGTTCATAGTAATGAAATAAACATATGTTTTGATCAATTTTATAAACGTCATCAGCTAACTGCTTGCAAAATAGTTGTATGTCATTCGGTTGCTCAGGTAACTCTATATTTTTTAAAAAAGTAATATCGTAAATTCGTAATCCTAATTCCAACTCTAACCGTGAAGTTAATTCTATCATATTTAATGATTGTTGTAATATGTAAGAGCATAATTGATGTGATAGCGGATATAAATTTAGCTTATTGCATATCTCTAATTTTATAATGTTAGCCACTTGAAATGGTTCCATTATTTTTTTTATTCCTGTGTTTGTTAACGAAATTCCATAGTCAACAAGTGTCGCAATATGAATTCCCTCGAAATTTTTTAAATTTAATTTTAAACTAAAATCTGCCATTTTGATTGGAGTATATGTTATTTTTTTTGGAAATATATTGGATTTTATCATAATATTGCAAAGAGTTATGTCATTGTGATAATTACCTGATAAATTGGTATGCAGTGTAATATATACTAATTGGATTATTATTTCAAGCAATTGAATATCGTTAATCATGTTATTTTTCATCATGTATTTTAGTGTGTGCCCATTAATTTTTTCAAGTTGTTGGACATTTACAACTTTGCCATTTTTTAAAGAAGTTTCTGTATAATACGTATCCATTATGTTATATGGAAATATTTCTCGAAATTTAGAGTATTCTCTAACATTTATATTTTCATATATTGCCCTGTTAATATCAAACATTGCAGTCGCATAAATCTGTTTTTTATTTAATTTATTTTGTATACATGATGGCATATTTGAAATTTTTACTACTTTTAGCGGATCGTTTGTTATTAAGTAAATTATTCCAGAACTACCGTTGCTTAATTGATTATCATGCTTCACTGAGCAATCATTCGTTATTGAATTAAAATAATCAAGTGCATTATTTAACGCAATTTGTTCAAGTTGTTTCTCTTCTGTTGTTCCAATACATTCGTGAATATATGGTAATGATGTATCAATCGAGCTAAGAAAAATGTTTATTGTAGACATGTTATACGTAGCTAAATAATAATTATAGTTTAGATTGTTATTTAGTATAATTTAGTGCATTATAAATGAAGTGGGTTAAATATTATAATTTCAGTTTTTTAATAACCTTTTGATTGTTTATTTGCAATTATGTTTTGCCCAAATTTATTCCATAGTGCAAGCGATATGGCACAACCAAGAACAATTGCATGAGGTGTATATTTGTAACTTTTGTTACTGAGATTGTATACGACAGATGGGGCAACAATATGCGATAAAATTGCGTAAAAGAACATTATTTGAAGAAACAGTACGAAATCTTTTGACATTTTATAAGTATTAGATATTATATACTGACAAAATATATCAATAAATTTTGAATAATAACTTCAAATTAATTTATATATTATATATCACATAACATAATATTACATAACACAATATTACATAACATATGACTTTGAGAAATCGCGAAATAGATTTTTTAATAAATCACATAAAAGAACCAGACGACGATAATATTCAAGAAACCATAGTTAAAAAATTTCCTGACATCGAAACATACTCGTACGTTGACAATCCTGCATTGTTAGAAAAAGGCAAAATAATACGATATGTTGATATAACATTATCTAAATTATCAATTCCCGGCATTATCGCTAATATTACATTTTTAAATAACAAATATAATAACAAAAAAATTGTAAAGACAATAAGGTTACTAAACGGAAACAATAACGACAACGTTATCGTATGGAATATTAACCCAACAAAATGTTATATTTTTGAACATGTTGTTGCATATACTGTAAAAGATAAACTTCTTGGGAGTTTTATTGATGGATTATTTCAAAATTTAGATGATATAAAAAATAAATTTCACTTTGATGATGACGATATTTTTACTGACGAAATTAAAAAATACAAAGAATTACATCATAAAAAATAAAAATTAATAAATAAAATATAAAGAAATACATCAAAAAAATAAAATATAAAGAAATATATCATATTGAAATATATCATATAAAAAATAAAAATGAGTAATAAAAAAAATAATAAAAAATTGTCAAAATTAGGAGGCAACGATGATAATTATATTAAGCCAGCTGTGACAATATCTGATAGATATACGCCAGAAGAAATAAAAAATATGTTAGAAGATTACGAACGAACTGATTGTGCCAAATTAAAAAAAGGATTTCATATTAGATATTTTAAAAAAGTAAATGACAATCTCGAATTTAAGCCTGGAGGATATGTATTTGATATTTCTGGAGCTCCTGAGTATATCATAATAACAAACGGAAAATTTAATTGGTCAGCCCAATGTAACGAATGCATTTTTTATCAAAAAATGACGTTTTCTGAAGAAAAAACTCAACTAGATGAAACAATTAAATTACTAGAACAACAAAATAAGCAAAAGGATACGCAAATTGTTGAATTGACAGCACTAGCAAAAAAATATAAATCGGATATTGCAAAACACGAAAAATTAATAAAAAAATTACAAAAACAATTAAACAATTAAACAATTAAACAAACAATCAAACAATTAAACAAACAAATAAATAAATATAATTAAACAAATAAATATAATTCATATCCAGTTTTTTATTTAAAAACAATACTAATATTACTGGGACATTATGAACATATATCATGCTGGAGGCGCAATAAATAATGTATGTTACACAAATAGTTATGAAAGTATATTATACAATATACAACAAAGCAAAAATGCACAAATGATTTTTGAAATAGATGTAATAAAAATAAAAGATTCTTTTATTATAGCACACGATGGAAAAGAATCATTGTATGATTACGATGGATCATTTTGCGATATTATGCTAGAAAAATATAACGGTTTGAAAGTTGCTGGCAAATATACACCAATGAATTTTGATTTATTAAATGATATAATGCTGCAATTTCCCAATATTATTTTTAATTTGGATATTAAAGAAAAAAATTCTAATTATAATGATGCAATTACGTTCATATGTGATAAATTACATAATAATTTACATAACATCGTACCTCAAATATATACAGTCGATGACATTAAAATATGTACAAGCATGGGATTTACAAAATTCATTGTTGGAATTTGGAAATTTTATGATGACATTTATTCCCAAAATAGTATTCAGTTCATCGAATTAATACAATTAGTTCCCAATATACAAATAATGGGATTTTCGATAGACTATAAACACAACGAACACAATGAACAATTTCATAAAATACAAAATATAATAACGTCAAATATTTATTTCCACGGGCAAGGAAAAATAAGTGCAAATACGATAAAGCAATATAATGAAAATAATATATATTTTTTTATTTAGAATATATTACATCAAATAACATGTATTAAAATATTACTTCAAATGACATAGCTGTTGAATTATTTATTGATTCTGATATATGGCACGAAATTCCCATATTTGATAAATTTGTTCCTATTGATGTATTGCAATACATTCCTCTATTAAATGTAAATTCGAAATTTAATATTGTCACATTTTTATGTAATTTAAATAAAATTAATGATCTCCATTCTGGGTACATTCCTGTATAGTATAAATTATTTCGTTTTATAAATTCTCCTACTGAATCATATTGTATTGTCGTTACTGATTTCATTTTTATTAGACCGTTTAATGACGTTGATTGTTCGTCTTTTCGTGTACTTTCCACGTCCGTTGTTAAATTAATTGGAACATTTGGTAATTGTACAGACGAACTGGCTCCTATAGATGATTCGTTTGATTTTGATGAGCTTGTACTAAATTTTATTTCAGTTGCTCCCAATTCTGTAAATATTTCAACTAATTCTAATATTTGCGAATTAAAATATTCTCCATCCCATGTATCTGATGTAACATATATATTTTCTTTCGGAAGTTTTATGTATAATACTCTTGGCAATCTTAATCCTTTTACATTATATGACGAATCATCAAATGTTGCGAGATGAATATTACCAGGTAATCTTTTTAGTGCGTATTTTAATTTATTTATTTTAGCCATGCATCCAAATTTTTTTGACAAATTTTTCTTTTTTAAAATTACTAAAAAATCTAATGACATGATATCGTCTTCGTTGTTACTGTATATGCATCCCATATACTGTTTACAGTGATTTTAATTTATAAAATAATTTTTGATATGTTTTGTCTATTATACATATTAAACGCAATAATTAAACAAAAATATCACCTACATCTTCTTTAATATTTTTAATGACCGGACCATTAATTTGTACATACGATCGCATATTTTTTGTGGTTGTTTTACCGGTCATTTGATTTACACATTCGGTCTCGGTATATGTCCTTGCTAATAGAGTGCCGTATGCTTGATGATCCCGTAACGGTAACAATCCATTAGTTTCTAAAAATTTTAATTTATCTCCAGTGTTATACAATCTTGCTTGTTTTGAATTTGGTATTTTACAGTTATGCACTGCTTGTGATAATCCATTGACGCTACAATCATACGCTCTCCATAAGATCAATTCAAATGCATCATCCAATGTATCATAAACGCCAATTCTTGCATCAAATATAGTTGGTGGTATGTCGTCAATATTCAAGTTTAAACCCTTTTTGTTATTTATTTTAACCAATTCTGAAAAAAATAACACAGATGCATAACTACTTGATAGAGACACCAATTTATCATTTCTTCCAGAATATTCACGAGGAAAAACGCTTCCATCTGGAGATAGCTTTATTTTGTCAATAATAATCGTTATTTCGTCGCTTTGTGTAAAAACAAATAAAACGTTTTGAAATTTTACAGCCAGTTTGTCTGCTATTAATTTCATTATATTTTCAAATTCAATTGAATATCCTGAAGAAAATAGTCCCAACCTGACCAATACTGGCACAACTGATGAAAAATTTTTACCATCCAGTCTAATGGTGAAATATTTTTCAGATGGTATATTTGCTATCGCTATTTTTTCATTTGCACTTAGTTTATTTCCCAATGGTTCCCAACATGATACTTTCCCAATAATGGGGTTATGTATATATAAATCAGTTACATCATTTGGATATTTTGACCTGTTAATTATTTCATAAATAGAATCTACTGTATCTGTCATCTCTGAGTGAATTGTTATGTATTATCGTTATGTATTGCTGTAAATGTTATATATAGTCACATATAACAGTTTCATATTCATCTTTTTTTTTAATTATTTTTACTGGTTTTGCACAACCAAGAACCAAATTTTCTGCAACTAATCTATCACATTCTGCTTTTGGTGCATGTGGATTTATTTGCTGCATATTTGATTTAAGTACTGCATGACGGACAATACAGCAGTTAAGATCTTTTTCATTTATTATAAAAGGTATCTTGCAATGAGGGCACTCTAGTGTTATATCCATAATATTATTATACATTTTTTCGTTTTGCAATGCGTTTCATTTATTTAGTTTATTTTATTCGGTTTCATTTATTTAGTTTTATCAGCTGTTATCTAATTAATTTATAATTAAACCAGTGGATGTCAAGTGTTTAAATTATATAGTATTCCAAGTAAACCAGTCCTTTCTGATACTCATTATATAATATTATTAAATTAATACAATAAAACTGAATATTATATGCAATGTACAAATTATTTTATTATCTGCAAACAAGTTATACATAATAAATATTTAGGAATGACTATTGGAGTTTTCGATAAAGACGAACTTTACATATTTAAAAAAATATGGATCGATTTATCTGAAAGGACTGGGTTACTTGGAATAAACAAAGAATCATTTTTGATGTATATTCCAATAAACGGCCTGCTTGGAGATAGATTATTTCATTATTTTGATAAAGGCAATACTGGATTTATCAGTTGGGATAATTTCATTTGTAGCTTAACAATACTATGTTTGGGCACTATAAACGAGCAAGTTAGATTATTATTTGAATTGTTTAATATTAGTGACACTGAATATATTTCTCGACAAGATCTTATTACAATGCTAAACTATGTACCAAAAAATATATTTTGCACGTGCAACGGCTTAAATAATTCTGAGAAATGTGATATGTTAGAATTATACACTAATAAAACATATTGCGAATGTGCGTTTACAAAAGATCACATTAGTTATGGAGATTTTAGCAAGTGGATAAAACAAATACCAGGATTGCTTGCATATATCAAAAATACCATTCCGTTATATGATAAATCCGAATTTATCGATAAAACTGACAAAACTGACAAAAATTATGGATCATTAACAAAAGTAAAAAGTTTTACTAATTTATTTTCTCACGAAGAGGCAGAACGTCATTCCGATAGAATTGTACTATGGAAAATTGGTGAAAAGACAGGTGCAATGATTAAAAGATATTTCATAATTAAAGACAATTGCTTGTATTATTACAACAGTAATACACTTAGACCCAAAGGACTTATTTTTCTAGAAGGATCAATGATAACATCAAATCATGATAAATATATGGAAGAAAAAGGTTATTTTGGTTTTGATATTGTTCATAGAACGTCCACTGGTGAATATCATCACCATGATAAGCGAACGTTGTTTTCAGTAGACAATCAAGAACGCATTAGTTTAATTCATAAACTACAACATGCATCACATATTGTACCATTTGAAGATGACTACCAACTATTACATCAAATAGGACAAGGAGCATTCAGCATTGTTTATAAATGTGAGAATAAAGAAACCAATGACAATTATGCTGTTAAAATAATAAATAAAGAAATATTTAAAACCATTGATAAGCAATTAATTAACAACGAAATTGCAATATTAAAATTAGTACATCATCCAAATATTATTACGTTAATCGATACATATGAAGATAATGATAATATGTATATTGTCACTGAATTAATAGAAGATGGAGATTTTTTTGATCATATAGTTAGCAAACCATGTTACACCGAACAAGAGTTATATATGGTGGCAAAACAATTATTAGAATCAATTGCATATTTGCATGAATTCGGTATTGTTCATTGCGATATTAAACCAGAAAATATACTATATGATAAACGAACTGGAAATATTATTAAATTAACAGATTTTGGACTATCCAAAATGATATATTCAAATGAAACAATAAATTCTGCATGTGGAACTATTTCTTATGTGGCTCCAGAAGTTTTATTGAGTGCAGGATATGGAAAAGCTGCAGATATTTGGTCAATTGGCATTATTTGTTATTTATTAACTATGGGAAAATTACCATACGCTTCAGAAAATTATGAGCTAATATTGCAAGAAATGAACGAAACTCAATTGACTTTTAAAAGTAATTTAAGTAATGATTTTGTTGATTTTATCAATAACTTATTAAACGTCGACCCGATAAAAAGAATAACTGCAGTAAATGCGTTACATCATCCATATATAATAAATAACTCTAATAAAAAATTATGTACATAAGTGACATCCATCTATTGTTATTGATTGCTGTATTACAGGAGCAGATTTTAACAAATCAGAAAAGTTAAAATTTGGTCCCTTTTTTGGAACATTTTGTATTTTTCCCAATGTGAGATGCGGAGTAAAATAATTTTCTTCGTTTGCTCCATTATTAACAAAACTATTTTTATATTCAATTATGTCATTTACAAATTTATTATTTGATATATTTTTGCATTTAAAAGCTGCTACAATCAAGTTCCCTCTAGAAAATATTTTATAGTCGTCAAATTCTAATGTTATTCCGTCGAACTTATTACTAAATTCTTCTTTTTTCTCTTCGATAAATTTCATATTTAAGTCTCCATATTTTTTTATTTTGCCCAAAAAACAAATTGTCATATGTACTCCTGTTTTACGCATTGGATTAAATTCATACCCAGTTTCATTTTTTATAATTTTTTGAATTTTTAAACATATTTCTGCAACATATTCTGCAAACTCCTCAGATAAATTTAACGATATATAAAAAGTCATTACCCAGTAATTTAGGTTTGTATGATAAAGCAATATTTGATTAATTTGATCGAATAAAATAATTTTTCAACATTAACCATCAATCATTAACCATTAATCATTAACCATTAATCATTAACCATCAAACATTAACCATTAATCATTAACCATTAATCATTAACCATTAATCATCAACCATTACTTTTTATAGTTTAGTTTATGTTTAATCGTTATTTAATGCGTCAAGTAATTGTATTATGTAAATAAACATATTAATGATATCCAGATAAATATTTAATGCAATAATAACTGCTGCATCATTTATTGTATCTTCTTGTAAATATTTTAATGTTCTCATTTCTGATGTGTCAAACAATATGTATCCTATAAATAACACGATTCCACATACACAATACACAATGTTAATTAGATGGCTCGGTGGAAAAAATACAAATATCAACGATGTCACAAACATTGTTACCAATCCGCCAAACAATATTCCTCCCCAACTATGCAAATCAACCTTCGTGATATGCACAAATAAACTGCACGATATTGTTATAGTTAACGTAATCAATACGGCTTCCATTAACAACGCAGCATCGTAGCGAACAATCGCTGATCCAATCATAACGCCCATAGCTCCAGAAAACAAAAAAGACATTATAAGTTTCACGGTTTTTGTAGTGATAAAAACCACAAACAACATTACAAACGTAAAAATACACGATGGCCAAAAAAATTCAGGAGTGTGATTAATTACATATTTTTTATGCAAATACATTGGAAGTATTGCGCAAAATGTAACCAGCAATTGACACGAAATTATAGCGTATACTTTTGCCATGAGATTTGATCTATCATATGATACAACGGATGATGCAGTGGATGATGTAGCATGTTTATTTAAAAATTCATCAGGCATACATTGGTACGATCCACACTTATTATTTTCAATATCAGAATTAGACGAATTAAACATATTGATTAACGTAAACTTGGTATATTATTGATTGATTGTTGTTATAATATATATGATGTAAGCAAATGTGAATTCAATTTTTATACAACATAATATAATATAAATATATAAATGGATTTAATTAATTACGATAGTTCAAACAATATTGATGGTTACCAAATGAATTCTAATTATATTAAGATATATACACCACGTAGAACATTATGGATTGCCCATATGTTAAAAAAAACCTTAATGAAAAATAATATAAAATCCATAATAACGCGAGATATTCAATTTGATGATGATTTGTTATATATATTATTATGTTGTCAACAAATAAAGTTGTTTCCAAAAAAATATATGGTTTATCAGCTTGAACAAGTCATGAAATCTGATTATTTTAATATATCATACATTAACGCAATTAATGATAGCATATATACGTTTGATTATAGTTTGTTGAATATACGTAACTTAATAAATGAGTATGGTGTAAATAAAAATAAATTAGTTCACTTACCAATTCCTGTTGAAACCAATATAATTACCGCTGAGCATTCGTATGATATTATATTTTACGGAACATTAAATGATAGGCGACGTGCTATAATAAATAAATTGCAAACTCGCTACTCAGTTTTGATAATTACAAATAAATTTGGAAATGAATTACTTGATGAAATTAAAAAAGGAAAAATAATAGTAAATTTGCATTATTTTAAATCTGCTATATTGGAAACTGCAAGACTAAACGAATCTCTTCAGTTTCAAAATATAATAATTTCAGAATTTCCAGACGACAACGATCCTAACAAACATGCATATGATGAACATATTTATTTTATAAATGAAATATCAGACGACTTGTCAAATATCGATGAATTATTTTGTTGTATTGATACTTGCCTAAAACAAATCAACAATGTGGATATCACAACAGCAAGAAAAAACTTTGTAAATAAACTATGTGCAAATTATGATACAAATGTATTAAATATGTATAAATGTATTAATAATATATTTTTTATGCAAAAACTTGGAATAAAAAGTGAGTATGTTCAAATGTTTTATAATTTGGAAAATTTTATTAATATGTACTATCCAAATGATTGGAATTACACAAAAATTATGAAAAATCTAACATCCAATTCAAATGAAATGTTCAATTATTTTTGTTTTAACGAACAATATAACAGCAATATACAACTAACACACATTATTAAAGCTAATCAGCCATATGAAGCAGTATTAATATGTTTTGATTACGTTCCCCATATTGAATTTATTATTAAAAACAACATATCAAAATTGTCAGAAAAATGGTCTCATACAATCGTAACAAATAATGAACAATATCAATTTATTCAAAATATATGCGACAAAATATCACCAAGCATAAATATCGTTTTATTAGATGATCTTAATTATTGTAATACGATAGTCAATTTGGATTTTTGGAAATTATTAACTGGAGATTATATATTACTTTATAATCAAAATAATTACATATCTCATGACATTCCTGATAAATTTTATGAGTATGGTTATGTTGGATGTAGCACTTTTAGTTTAAGAAAAAAACATGACATAATAAATGTGTTAAATGTTCATAATTATGATGATTATTTAAAAAAAATAAATAGAAATATTTCAACCAATCAGTTAAAATCTATGGGAAACAACAAAACAAAAATTAAAATTGTAGAAAATATTATAAAAGCAGAAAAGAAAAAATTAAATGAAAAATATTTTTTTATGACAAACATGACAAACTACAATTTTGCAAACGATAATAATTGTTCTTTATTTATGAATTGTGCGGATACGACAACAAATCGTAATTTTTCGAAGTTGTGCAATGTCGAATGGAATAATAATAAAAAATTTTGCAAATCAATGTCTGATGTAAATATGTCTGATGTAAATATGTCTGATGTAAATATATCTGATGTGTCTGATGCATCTGATACATCTGATATATATGTCAAATATGATCATAATGGTAATAGATGTATACTTAATAATACAAATTATCTGACAAACATTTCTGATTTTGGTTTCATAATGTTACGCCATGTTGATTCTATAACGTGCGATCAATACTGGAAAGAATGTTATTCATGCATACGTAAATATTATGATGATATTATAGTTATCATAGACGATAATTCTAATGTTGACTGTATTGATGATGCATTTGAAATGATAAACGTAATTGTTATTACATCTGAATTCGGATATCCTCATGGAGAAATATTGCCATATTATTATTATTACTCTTTACATTTATTTGATAAAGCTCTTATATTGCACGATAGCATGTTTATTAATAAATATATCGATTATCGAAATCAACAAGAAAAATTTATATGGCACTTTAATGGATTGTATGAAGACTATGCGTACGAACAGTTATTGTTAAGTAAACTTGATCATTCAGTTGAGTTATTAGCATTGCATAAAAATTTAAAAGAATGGAAGGGCTGTTTTGGATGCTGTGGTATTGTTAATTATGTAACAGTTAAACATTTTAATGATAAATATAAATTGTTTAATATACTCGATCATATTTATACAAGATCACATAGATCATGTTTTGAAAGAATAATTGCATTATTATATCATCATAGTAAAATTGTTAATGATTCATTAAACGGCAGTATATGGCAATTTAAAGGAAATTTTAAATTTGGATATGATGATTACAAAAATAACAAATATATCGAACATGAAAATTATAACATTATTAAAATTTGGACAGGTAGATAACATTATTAAAATTTAGGTGGGTTTCAGAAATGGATAAAGTTGATTTTTTTCTACGTTGTTAAGTAATTACAATTTGCATATAATTACTCATATTGTTAAAATGGAAAACTCTAGAGATTTTACTTCAATTGTTAATAACATTAAAATGCTATGTGTTGATATGATAGATTCTGCACAGTCCGGTCATCCTGGAATGCCTATGGGATGTGCCCCTATCTTATTTACATTATTTACTCAAGTTATGAGACACTCGTCTAATGATTCAAATTGGATTGCCAGAGATAGATTTGTATTATCAAATGGTCACGGTTGTTCGTTATTATATGTTATGTTGCATTTGTGTAAATATAATATTAGTGCGGATGATCTTAGACAATTTAGAAAACTCAATAGCAAAACTCCAGGACATCCAGAAAGAGGTGTCACTGATGGATGTGAAGTAACAACTGGCCCTCTTGGTCAAGGAATTGCAAATGCTGTTGGTATGGCTATCTCTCAAAAACATTATGAAGCTAAATTTGGTGAATTACTTAAAAGTAAAGTGTATACAATGTGCGGAGATGGTTGTTTGATGGAAGGAATTTCATACGAAGCCATGTCCCTTGCAGGCCATCTAAAATTAGATAATTTGGTTATATTATATGATGATAACGAAATAACTATTGACGGAAATACCAATCTGACATTTACTGAAAATATTGAGCAGAGATGCAATTCTGCTGGTTGGGCATATGTTACAACATCTTGTACCGATCCATATAATATCAAAAAACTATTATCGTTGAATGTTGGGAAGCCATTGTTAATTGCATTTAAAACAGTAATTGGCACAGGATCGTTATTAGAAGGTAGTTCTAAAGTGCACGGTGCTCCACTTAAGCCAGATGATATTGCTCAGCTGCGAGAAAAATGGAACATTCATGAAAAATTCGAAGTTTTAACTGAAACTGCGCAATATTTCGAAGAGTCCAACTTGCTAAGACAAAATGATTTAGTTGAATGGAATCAGAACTTTAATATTTTTAAAGAAACAAGTCCTGAAGTATTTACGTCTCTTGAATATTATTTAAATAACAAATTTGATAATATTACGTTTCCGGAGTATGTTCCAGGCACAAAAAATATGGCCACTCGTGAAATGTCACAATCATGCTTGAGCGCAATTACTGATACTTGCCCAAATGTATTATGGGGATCTGCCGACTTAACTCCATCTAATTTGACTAACACATCCACCGCTGTTGATTTTACTAAAGATAATTATGCTGGAAGATATATTAGATACGGTATTCGCGAGCATGCAATGTGTGCCATTGCAAATGGCATTCATGCTTTTGGAGGATGTTTACCAATTGTTGCTACATTTTTAAATTTCATTGAATATGGATTTCCTGCAGTTAGATTATCTGCATTATCTAAACATCGTGTTATTTATGTAATGACTCATGATTCTATTGGACTTGGAGAAGATGGACCTACTCATCAACCTATTGAAGCGTTAGCATTGTGTAGATGTACTCCAAATTTATTAACGTTTAGACCAGCCGACGGAAATGAGGTAAATGGTGCATATGAATGTGCGTTAAAACATAATGGCCCAAGTGTTATTGCACTATCTAGACAAAAAGTATTAAACCTTGAAAATTCTAGTTCTGATAAAGTAAAACACGGTGCATATATCGTAAATGTCGCCGAAAATTCAGACGTTGTATTAGTTAGCACAGGAACCGAATTAGAGCTATGTCTTGAAATAGCTAAACACAGTGAATATTCAGTGCGTGTGGTTTCAATGCCATGTGCAGAATTGTTTGATATTCAATCTGATCAATATAAAAAACAATTGTTGCCAAAAAATATACCTGTTATATCTGTTGAGGCTGGTTCTACAGGGACGTGGCATAAATATGCAACGCATTGTGTATCAATTGATACGTTTGGGGCATCTGGAAAAGGAAATGAATTGTATGAACATTTCGGATTTACAAAAGAATCGATTAATGAATTAATTGTTAGCGCAATTGAAGAATATTCTAATTAATAATTTGTTTATTTAATATTTTTAATTATGTGCTTACCTAAATGACAATAGCAGATTTTCAAATGTTTTGGTGTCTTTTGCAAATGACTCAATTCCGCCAATTAGTTTTTCTTTTGCCATATTATTGAGTTCGAGATATTCTGTAAATGATTCATATGTCATTTCCTCGTATTGCTTTTCCTTAAACATTAATTTATTAAGTAAAACGTAGTCTGTTACATCTTCATGTGAATTTTCCAATTCAGACAACAATTTTGGACTAATTGTGATTTTATCACATCCTGCCAATGCAATAATTTCTTCTTTGTTTCTAAAGCTTGCTGCCATTACTTTTGTTGAGTAATGATGAGTTTTAAAATATTGATTTATTTCTATGACGCCTCTAACCCCCATATCAATGACAGTTGGAACATTGTTTACTTTATACCAATCAAGAATTCTTCCTACAAATGGAGATATTACTGTCACATTTTTTTGACCGCATGCAATTGCTTGTTCTAATGAAAATATTAACGTTAAGTTGCATTTAATTCCTTCCCGTTCCAATATTCCTGCAGCACATATTCCTTCCCATGTTGCTGGTATTTTAACCAATATTCTACTTGTATCTACGTTTTTATTTTTGTATAGCTCGATTATCATTTTTGCTTGTTTAATAATTTCATCTGTATCATAACTTACGCTTGCATTTACTTCTGTTGATACATAACCAGTTACATGTTTTAATATTTCACATCCAAATTCAACGTTTGCAATATTAATTAAATCGTCTATTTCGCAATTTGTATGTTGTTCTACAATATTTTTTATAAAATTAGAATATTTTTCTGATGTTGCTGCTTGCATTATTAATGATGGATTAGTAGTTGCGTCTTCTGTGGAATATTTTGAAATTAACTCAAAATCTGACGAATCGCATGATATTTGCGATCCTAACAATTTAATTTGATCTAGCTGTGACATTTTTCTCTATAATACAGTAATATTATATTTTTTTGTAATAAGTTACGCACTTTAAAAAATTATAATTGTAATTAATCATAATTGTAATTAATCATAATTGTAATTAATCATGATTAAAATTATTTACATTACTCAACTAGATGCATCTGTGAATAATTTAATTTACTTGCAATCACATCCGTTGCATGTGCAATCTGTGCACTTGCAATAGTTATTGGTACATGAATCTGCAACAGTTGCTTTTTTAGTTTGACTGTCTCCTTTCATTACTCTGTAGCTATCACTATCTTCGTGATGTGTTGAAACTTCAAATATTTCTCCTCCGTCAACCGTTTGCAATTGATGTGGCATAGTTCTTGGGATGTTTACCACATCTCCTTTTGTCAAAATTCTTTCGTTTATGTCTGCGTTTTTGCAGTCAATCCATCTGAATGTGAATGTTCCATAATTCACATACCATGTTTCATCTTTGTCAACATGAAAATGCATTGAAAATTTACATGCACTATCAAAGTGAAGAATTTTGCCGCAGTATAAATCGTTGTTAACTAAGATGTATTCGTAACCCCATCCCTTTTTAACGTAAGTCTTTTCTAAAAAATTTGGATCCATTGTTATATAATTTATATATAAATTATATATTAAAAAGTATAAATGAGTGCGGGCAAAATATATATCGTTGGAGATTTAATGATCGATAATAATCATCACTGTTCGTGCAATCGTATTGCACCTGAAGCTCCTCTTCCTGTTTATAAACTTATAAACAGCGATTATGTACTGGGAGGTTGTGGCAATGTTGCAGTTAACGTGCATAAACTTTACTCGAATGTATCACTTTTATCGGTAATTGGTGATGACGATTGGGCTGCAAAATGCAAACACAAAATAAAAGAATTTGGAATAATTGACGATACCATCATATCAAAAAATAGACCAACCACTGTTAAGACACGACAATTTGTATGCAATAAACTTGTAAATAGATTAGATAGTGAAGTAAGTACAAATATCGATAAACATACCGAAGATTTAATAATAAATAAAATAAAAAATGATAGCGATGTCATTTCTGGAATTATATTTTCTGATTACAATAAAGGTGTTCTAACGCATAGGGTAGTTCGTGATATAATTGATTACGCAAACGCTAATAACATCCCGACGTTTGTTGATCCCAAAAATAATTTTAATAAATATGAAGGCTGTTTTTTAATAAAACCCAATAAAATTGAGGCAAGTGGCTTGTTAGGATATGAAATTGATAAAACAAATTTAAATGTTTCATTACAAAAAATTTCAAATATCGTAAAATCAAAATATGTTCTTGTTACCATGTCCGAAAATGGCATGGTTTTATACAATTCACAATCACATACTTATGATAATTTATGTTCTCAATATATTTCTAAAAGTGATGTTGTTGATGTAACAGGTGCTGGCGATATGGTATTGTCAATTGTATCATATTTTACAACCATACACGATAACATATTGAAAGGATGTGAAATTGCAAATAAATTATGTCAATATGCAGTAACTAAACCAGGAACATGCGCCATCAATGCTGCACTAATGAAATTCCTAAATAATAAGCCTTGTTTGAAATATATGTATGATACAACTGAAAATATTTCATTTTTAACGGATGAATTACAAGGCAAAAATATTATTTTCACAAATGGTTGTTTCGATGTCGTTCATCCTGGTCATGTCGAATATCTTGACAAAGCAAAAGAACATGGAGATGTACTAATTGTTGGTTTAAATAGTGATAAATCTGTTCAAAGATTAAAAGGTTTAAATAGACCTATCAATAATGAAATTGCAAGAGCTAAAGTATTATTGGGACTAAAAAGTGTCGATTATGTTATAATATTTAACGATAACACTCCTCTTGAATTAATTAAAAAAATAGAACCCAGTGTGTTAATAAAAGGTGGAGATTATGATCCAGAAGAAAAAAATACTGATAGTAGTAAATATATTGTCGGAAAAAATTATGCCGAATCAACTAAAGTGATTACATTTGTTGACGGACATTCCACAACCAATACAATTAATAATATATTAAATAAAAATAGTGCTACTATAT
>Ga0233449_1001157_pt1 | contig 25330 bp, 31 predicted proteins | sample SI_124_October20_FD_183012 | JGI IMG/M metagenome (GOLD analysis project Ga0233449, IMG submission 183012) | Seawater microbial communities from Saanich Inlet, British Columbia, Canada - SI_124_October2016_200_MG | ecosystem: Environmental > Aquatic > Marine > Inlet | place: Canada: British... | reverse complement strand
CTAGAGTTTCAAATGCATTTGTTACCATAGAAGCTGCACCACCACAAAGGTCTGCTTGCTCACCAAACCAATCAGTTTCTACTTCTTCTTTGAAAGCAGTTTTGATTAATCCAGCTCTTGCACTTCCGATTGCTTTTGCAATTCCCAATGTTCTATCCCAAGCTTTTCCTGTAAAGTCTTGTTCAACTGCAACAATAGCTGGAGTTCCAAAATTATCAAGATATGTTTCTCGAACTTTGGAGCCAGGTCCTTTTGGTGCAATCATGATTAAATCAACATTGGTTGGTGCTTCAATCCATTTCCAATAGATTGCAGCGGCATGAGAAAATGACAATGCTTTTCCATCTGAAAGATTTGGACCGATTTCATCCTTGTACACTTGTCCCTGAACCATATCTGGAATCAATATGTGAATAATGTCTGCTTGCTTTGTTGCCTCAGCTACTGACATTACTTTGTGACCATCAGCTTCTGCCTTTTTCCAGCTGTTACCGCCTTCTTTAAGACCAATTATTACATTAAGACCAGAGTCTTTCATGTTGTTTGCTTGAGCATCACCTTGAATTCCATAACCAATTACAGCGATAGTTTGATCCTTTATTGGATCAAGACTGATATCAGCGTCTTTCCATGTTTTTGCCATGAGTGTATGAAAAAATACTGCAAATATTAACATATCAACCTCGGATCATGACAGAAGTTTAATAAAAAAAATATTTCTTTAAAAAATAGTCGGATTCAAAAGATTGAAATTCAATTTTATTGAAAATACTGTATGAATTCTAAAACTTCATACTCAAAAAAATACGGAGCAATTTGTATTTTGGATGCATTAGGAACTAAAGGAATTTGGAAACAAAAAGACCCTGAAAATGTTATTCAAAATTGGGAAAGATTTGTAACTACTATTGAAAACAATATTATCAAAAATGACAAAGGTATTGAATATAGTCTCTATGCTTTTTCAGATACTTTGATCATTACTGCATCGGGCAAATTGTCTTTAGAAAAGTTACTTTTTGGATTATCTGTCCATCTTGCAACTCTTGTTGCATTTGGTTTTCCTTAGGGTATCTTTCTTCGTGGATGTATTAGTATTGGGACTTTTTACGAATCTAAAAAAATGATTTTGGGACCTGCGATTGATGAAGCCGCTCAATACTATGAATTGGCAGATTGGATAGGGGTTCATTTGACCCCTAGTGCCTTCAGTGCTGTGGATAGATTATATTTTGAAAAAGAAAGTACACTTACTAACAGTTACAAATTATACTCAGTTCCACTTAACACTGGCCGAACGTTGAATACCTATGCGTTAGCTATCTACAACTATGATCTGAAAAAAGTTTTCGATCCTAATGGGACAGATAAAGTTACTCCAATGTTAGAAGAAGAACGAACAGTGTTAGATTTTATTCATTATAGATTAGAACATCTTGAGGATGTAGAGGGATCGGATAAATGGAAGAATACTCTAGACTTCATTAAATTTATGATTAAAGGGAAGAATTCTAAATTAAAATCAGATCCAACACTAGATTAACTAATTAGATTTCAATAATTTTCTCACACAAACGACACTTTACTGTGACATTTTTTCCAGGTAATCGTTCAAATCTTTTGGAGCCGCATTTTGGACAAATAGGACATGAACGTACTGGTTCCACAAATAGGCATAATCTTTAGATTTAGAAATACTTTGTTTTATTGAATTGAACCGCTACCAAGTATTCGAATTGTTGTAGATTCGGGTTTTAGAATTACAGCAATATCTCCTTTTTTACAAATTATTGGTTTTTCAAACGATAGTTTTAGTGGAGATATTGAAACAAATTTTGCAGCTTTAATCTGTAATCCAATATTTACAAGACATCCTTGATTTTCAGCAATTTCACTTTTGTAAAAAGGAGATTTTGTAAAATTAAGTTCAAGTTCTGTTTTAATATCAACTACACCATCGGCTGCAATTACATCACCACGTCCAACCTCATCTGGTTTTGCACCCTTTACTGCAAGTCCAACTCTAGCAGGACAGATTGATTCTGTTACTGGATCATCATGCATTTGAATTGATTTTATTAAAACATCAATCCCTGCAGGATATAGTTTTAGATTATCGTATTGTTTTATTGTACCATCTGTTACCTTACCCAAGATAACGGTTCCAACACCTTTTACATCAAAACAATGATCAATTAACAATTTAGAAGGACCATCAGTAGATATTGGCTCTAGTTTATCCATTTCTTCTTTAATTTTATCTTGATCAACTTTGGTATATTTTTCAACGACAGTTCCTTTAATCATCAAATCTAATTTTGCTTCATCAACATCAAATGTGTGAGATAAGATTCCTTTCTCTTTTTTCAAGGAATCAAGTGCGATAATTTGCTCTCCTGTAAATTTGTCTAATTTATCTACATGAAAAATAACATATTCTGCCAAATTAATTGCCTGAAATAATGGCTGAATCTTTTCAGGAAACCCATTTGGTATTACCCATGTCTTGATAATATCGGATTCTTTTCTATCGTAAAGAGTCAGATCACTTTCGGTTCCTTTTTTTCCAAATTCAGATGCAAGATCTTGTTTACCCAAAACTACAAAATTGATAGATGAAATCATAAATTTTGAGAGCGAAATAGACCTTATGAAGTTTTGAATGTTATGGGAATGATTTCAATGTAAGGGCATAACTTGCAAAACGATGATTTTTTGGTTTTACTAATTTTTGTTGATATTTTCTAATTGGTTTTCCTATAATTCCATTAAGACCAAGTGGACCCTTAACAAATTTTTCATTATCTGCCCACCGTAATACATCATCAGATGGTGCAAAGTAGTTTAGAATTTTCTTGTTAATAATTTTGTAAAGCAATTTACCATATTTTTTAGAGGATGGAGTATCCTCAGTAATTGAGGCCCCAAAAAAGTAAATACTTTCAATGATTCCTTTGTTTTGTTTCTTTTTTGAAAGATATTCCACAGTACTTAGTATCACCTGAGAACCCAATGAATGACCAATTAATCTAATCTTTATTTTTGGATTTTTGATTTTAAAATCTTCTATAAATTTTCCAAGATTTTGTCCATTTTTCTTGGCAATTATCTGACCTACTGCAAGGGAGTGTTTTGCATGTTTGAGTAAATGAGCACCAGTTGTGTTTGAGTCATAACTATAACCAATTACAGGATGAGAATAGCCTAATTTTTTTAATCGGTTTTTTGCCAAAACCACTTTAGCGATAGCACCCGCATTATCATTTCTTAATCCATGAATCATTATTGTTACTTCTTTAGAACGAGATAAATTATCAAATGATTTTTTAGGATATAGAAAATATGAATTGGTCTTCAGTGTTTTTCCTGTAGATAGATCATAATATCCTCGTGTCGAAATTCTTGGAACAGCAATACCCATTTTTAACAAAGCATGTTTTTTTATGTATTTTATTAACTTTGGAATTGTAATTTCTTGTAGATGCTGTAAATTTGTGCGTGTAAAAAATTGAAAATTAATGATAAGAGAGTAAGAATCTAAAAAAAATCCCACATAGCAAAAACATTATTTGCAAGAAATAATTCAAAAAAATAATGGATTTTACAGCTTCGCTGAAATTAATTCATGCAAATTTCTTTTTTGTGGATATTGTAGGGTTGTCGGATACTTCAATGTCAACTAAAACTCAGATTAAAAAAATCGAGACATTAAACAAGTGTATTTCAGATTGTATATCATTCAAATCAGTTCCACTAGATTCCCTATTATTATTACCAACTGGAGATGGTTGCTGTATTGGATTTATGCAAGGTCCAGAATTACCATTGCTATTAGCAGTAGAACTACATACAAAATTAGCTGCATACAATAAAGGAAAAATTCCTAGTGAGACAGTTAGAGTAAGAATAGGATTACATAGTGGTAATTGTTTTCTTGTAAATGATTTACTTGGACAACGAAACACATGGGGTCCAGGAATCATCTATGCAAGACGTGTAATGGATTTTGGTGATGATGGTCACATCTTACTATCGCCTAGTCTTGCAGAAGATTTACGTTCACTTTCAGATGAGTATAGAGGAATCATCAAACCAGTGCACGATGTGATTTTAAAACACGGAACAACGATGCTTCTTTATTCTGCATATGGAGATGGTTTTGGAAATAGTAAACATCCAGACAAAGGTGCATCTGTAAGAAGTAAGTATGGTGAAGAGGTACTTCGATTACAAAAAACAACATTATACCCATCAATTGATTTGATTCTCACAGTTTTGGATGTAGAAAAAATGGTTGTACAACACAAAAGAACATACGAAGTTTCAATCATGTCAATTGTAGGATTTTTGGGAATTGGAGTTACAATGATGTTTTTTGTTATGGCATTAAGATTAATTGGGGCAGTCAGAACATTCTTAATCTATTCTACAACTACGGTGTTTAGTATAGTATATTCTGCTGTGATTTTATCAGAGAGTATTTCAATTCTAAATATCATATCTGCAGGAACCGTATTATTTGGATTGATTGTTTTACGAAATAGAATTAGTGCTGATTAAGACTATTTTTTAGAAAATATCTAATTTTTAAATAAAATCAATTTTTTTTCATTTTTTAGTTCTGCTTGTTCTTCATCTTCCATTCTTTGGAAATGAACTTCTTCATAAGGCATTTTTATCAATTATTCATTACAAAATTTACATTTAAGCTTGAAGAATGATTTGTACTTAAGTTTACAAAATAATTTAGAAATTATATTCCTAGGAATCAGATTCAAGGATATTTTTCATTACAATTATCATATCGCCCATTTCAGAAATTCTTTGATCAAATTGTTCATCATTTAACTCGGCAGGTTTGTTTAACGTAATTAAAATTTCAGAATTATCGCCACTTGGAACAACGCGCATAGGGACATTCCATGTTGATTCTTCATCAATGAATTGATGATCCAATATCCCATGAGGTTTATGTTCATTGAATTTAAGAAAAGATTTTCCATGAGGACCTGTAAATGTCCACCACCCATCATCATTGATTTTTGCATCATCCATCATTTTAGTAGGAAGATTCAAAATTGCATCAAATGCATCTCCAGTCTTTTTTTTAACAGTAACACTAATAGTTCTAGATCTTAACATGTTGTAAATTCCAATTAATAATTAAAAAGGATATAGTAGTATTGATCATTAAAAAATAAGATAAATTATTTGTTCAGAAATTCTTTGATTTTCTTTAAATTCAAAACATTAGATTCATGAAACATCACCATGGAATCAGACAAAGAGTTAGGTAAAACAGTTTTAAGATTATCTACTAATTCATCCCCACTACTAATCATAGTATCAATTAATTTTTCAATTTCATTTTTCTCATCACTCATTTGGTTTATAATACAAATTAATCATATTTTAATGAATTTTAGAATTAAAAACGATTAATCAGGATTGAAATGTATGCAGAGTGTGTTTGAAGTGAACAAACAAATCCGTATAGACCAATTTATCATAAATTAAGTATGAAGTCCGAAAGCCCATAAATTATGCCCCCTCATTTTCATGATCTTTCGGATTTTACAATTTTTCAAATCAAATTCAGAATACAAATTACCTATAAAATAAAATTCTGATTTTATGCTTCTTTTTTAATTAGAGTTGAAGTTGAACGAACCTTTGGTAATTTTTGAATATTCCATGAGACTATTTCTCGAATTTTTTCAAAATTTTCTGCTTGTAATTTTACCAACATGTCATGAGTTCCAATAGTTTCAAAAACATCAATTACTTGTTCAATTTCTTTGAGTTTTTCAACAAGATCAATTTCTGCCCCCAATTCACAGTTCAACATAACATATGCATCAGTCATAAAGGATGCAAGGATTAATCATTATTTAAGTCTGGAGAATTACGAATGTATTACCACGTGACATGTACTAAATCTTTTAGATTTCTACGGGGTTTTGGGAATTTAGTTTGTTTTGGATAACCAATGCACAAAACAGATGATGGAATCAAATCAGTTCCAATTATTTCCATTATTTTTTCTTCATCAAACATACCAATCCAAATTGAACTTAGACCCAAAGCCTGAGCTGCTAGTTGAGAATACCCAGCTGCAAGTGTTGCATCTTGTATAGCAAATTTTTTCAAGATATTCTCAGAAAAGTCAAATTTCATTCTTGAGGGATTTTTACAAAAAACCAATACAACAGGTGCATCAACATAAGGTTGTTTATTACATGCATCAACAAGGAGTTTTTTCTTTTCAGGACTTTTAATATAAAATATTTCAAAACCTTGATAATTTCCGGCAGTAGGGGCAGTATCAGCAGCTGCAATGATTTTATCGATTTTTGTAGTTTCAACGGGTTTATCTAAAAATTTTCTAGTTGAACGTCTTTTTGCCATAACTGCAAATAAATCAGTATCAATCACTTCAGTAGGACCAGATGTTAAGATAAAATCAATTAACTGGTTACGGATTTTAGGATCATCTGATGCAGGAACTATTTCAGGCTCATAGCCCAAAGGATAAGTTTTCTCAGATTTGATTTCATCATCCATGGTGTGGTTACAAGAAATATCTTATTAAAGAATTAGAATATCATTCAGACTCGTAAGAATCACAACCAGAATTACAAGGTTTATTCATAACACCTTCACATACTCCTAATTCATTATGCATTATTCGATGATGTCCACAAATTTTACATTTTTCTCGAAAATGAGCAATTAATTCACCAGTTGAAATTCCAGAATCATCAATCTTTGATTGAGTCGTTTCAGCCATAATTATTATGAATTATCAAATCACTTTAAAGATTTTGAAACATCTAATTATTTACAAGATAAATGATTTTTTCAATATCCAAGGGCTTGTAAACAAGTCCATGAATTTTTAAATCCATTAATTTTTCATTTGTGGAAGGTTTTAGATCTGCAGTAACTGCAATGATTTTGGCTTTATCATTAATTTTTTGTATATTTCGAATTGCATGAAAACCAGAGCCATCAGGCATCATAATATCAACAAAAACAACATCAGGAGAGTGTTTTGAATAAAGATCTATTGCATTCTTGCCATTGTAGCCTTTTCCAATTACGGTGATTTGTTGTTCTTCTAATAATTCTGAAAACGTGTCAACTGTATCATAATCATCATCAATTACAATAGCAGTTTTGTTCATATCTTAGTAAAAATCATTTTATTTTTATAAGTTCGTAATTAAAAACTCATGATGTCAGGAATCGACCTATTTCTAGCAAAATCATTGAGTTTGAAAATCAAAAACAATCTAGATTCCAACACTCAACAAAAACTCAAAATAAAATTATTTAAAAAATATGGGTATTCGATAAAACAATCAATTGTTGATTTTTCAAAATTTAATGAGGGATTATTAGAATTTTTAAAATCAGATACACTAAAGTTTGAAAAATACTGCTTTAGTGAGATATTAGATGTGGAAGATATTAAAAAAAAATCTGTGATAATTGTAATAAAAGATGAATTACTAATAAAGCAAATTTTGGAGATGGTTGGAGATATAGAGTCAAGGAGTGTTTTAGAGCAAGTTGCAAAAAAGCCCCTATCAATACCAGAAATATTAGAAATTTGTAAATTATCAAAAACATCAGGATACAGAAAAATCAATAATTTGAATCGAAATGGGTATTTAGTAAGAACGGGGTTTGAACTTACAAGTAAAAAAAGAGCTGTTGACAAATACACAATGTTTTGGGAAAAAATTACAATGGAAATGAAAGAAGGAACATATATTGTTAAAATAAAAATTTCAAAAAAGATTTTCAATAGTAGTTCAGTAATTCAGACAATATACAAAAGCGGAATATGAAATTATTAATTGTAAAATTATTAATCAAATAAAAAATACCTCTTAAGAAAATAAGTGAGTCAATCGGATTCTGTAAATTGTATTAAAAAATGGACCATAATTTAGATTCAAAAGTAATTTTTGGAAGAGTTAGGGCGTAGAACTGAAACGGGTCCGCCGGGAAAGGGATTCGAACCCCTGCACGCTTTCACGTAGCTGTTTTCGAGACAGCCGCCTTACCACTTGGCTATCCCGGCACCATATCTCAAATAATCTCCATAATAAAGGAAAGTAAGATTTAATTTTTTACCAGCATCAAAATGAAACAGTATTCCAAATATTTTATGTATCTAGCAGAGTGAAAGAATCCAACACATTATGATTGTAAAAAATTATTCATGTAAATTAGAAATAAAATGTTTAGTGGAATTATGCGATGATATAGATTTCATATTTTCTTTAAAGGATTTTAATATATCATCATACGATTCACCAAACAAATCTTGTAAAACAAGTTTTAATTCATCAGGATTTTCATAACAATCATCTAAAGTCATGTTATGATCTTTTTGCAATATTGTTGTTACTTTATCAAGTTCATCATGACCTAATTCAAGTAAAGTGTTTTTTAATGCCAAAGTAATCATTGTCTTTTGCATATTTTCTAATTCATCTTTAGGCGGTAAACAAAACTGATGAGTCTTGTGAATTATTTCATTGACATCCAAAGGTTCTCGAAATACGGCAGATGGATTTAATCGATTCATCTTCATTTCTGTATTTAATGTCATTTTTTCTACAATTAAAAACACAATAGCATTTGGATTTAATTCTCTAATCTTTTCTAATGCATATAGCCCATCATAGATAGGCATTGAGACATCAAGGAAAATCACATCAGGTTTTAGTTTTTGAAATAAGAATAATGCTTCCTCGCCATTATACCCCTTGCCTACAATTTGTATTTCATGACTAGTTAAAAGATTACAAAATAAATCCAATGTGTCTTTTTCATCATCGATTACAATTGCACGAATGGTCATTTTTCACATACCGCCTGACTGGATTCATTTCCGTCATATAATAACACCATAGCATCAACATTACATTCTGAGATATAAGGAAAATCAGTAAGAATTACAGGTGCCATCAAATCTTCAGGATCAGTAGAGTGTCCAAGACCTAATGCATGTCCAAATTCATGTCGTAATATTGTTGCCAATTCAGATGCTTCTAATTCATCAACATTGTAAATTGTAATATAAGATTTTAAGATCTCACCATTATCTAAAACTGATCTAGTGTATCCTGAAAAACCAAGTCTACCAACTAGTACCAAGTTGAGGGAATTATCTCATTTTCAATGCAATAAAAAATGAAAGACTAAGAGTTTAGTCAATATTAACATCAAAATACTATAATAAATCAACATTAGTTTATGGGATTAAATCTTAAGGATTTAGTAGTTAGAGAGAAAACAACTCTAGAAGCATTTTCAAATAAAATAATTGCAATAGATGCATACAATGCAATTTATCAATTCTTAGCAAGTATTAGAGGGGCTGATGGATTACAATTATCAGATTCTGAAGGTAGAATTACGAGTCATTTAAGCGGATTATTATACAGAAATGTAAATTTTCTATCATTAGGAATAAAACCAGTTTATGTCTTTGATGGAAAACCACCATCATTAAAAACAGCAGAAATTGAGCGTAGAAAACAGATTAAAAAAGATGCCACAGTCAAATATGAAAAAGCAATTTCTGAGGGAAACATGGAGGATGCAAGAAAATATGCTCAACAAACAACAAGCATGAAAGATGGCATGGTAAAAGAATCAAAACAACTTTTGACTTGCTTTGGAATCCCATTCATAGATGCACCTTCAGAAGGTGAGGCAACTGCTGCACATCTAACAAATACAGGTCAAGCTTTTGCATCGGCAAGTCAAGACTTTGATTCAGTTTTATGCGGAGCAAAAAAATTAGTAAGAAATTTCACAAACAGTGGAAGACGAAAAATACCAAACAAAAATACATACATCGACATAGTCCCAGAAATTATTGAAACCCAAAAAACTCTTGATAATATTGGGTTAACTAGAGAAGAATTAATCGATGTAGGAATTTTAATTGGAACTGATTTTAATCCAAATGGATTTGAAAGAATTGGCCCAAAAACTGCATTAAAAATGATAAAACAACATTCAAGGTTAGAAGATATTCCACAAATTCAAGAACAATTACAAGAAATTGATTTTCAACAAATACGAAAGATCTTTTTAGAACCAGATGTTGCAAATGTAGATGAAATAATTTTTGAAAAAGTAGATTATGAGGCAATAACAAATTATCTAGTTAAAGATAGGAGTTTTTCTGAAGATAGAATTCAATCAACTCTAAACAGATTAAAAAAAGCATTGGAAAAAAAAAGTCAGAATTTAGACAAGTGGTTTTAGCAAATAAATTTATTTTTAATAATTCATGCATAATGTATTTTTTTCAAAGTTAAAATCCTAAAATTACAATTAACTACATTAAAGAAAATTATTTCTTTGGTAACGTAAGTGTGAATGTGGTTGGATTATTACTAAAGTTAATGGTGCCCCCATGTTGCTCTATGACATTTTTAACACTGGGTAGTCCCAAACCAGTCCCATCTTGTTTAGTAGTAAATAATGGATCAAACATTTTTGGAATAAATTCATTTGACACCCCTTTGCCAGAATCATGTATCATGATTTTAATTGTATTAGGAGTGTCATGAATTTTTATGATTATTTTCCCTTTATCGGTTCCAATTGCTTGAATTGAGTTTAAAAGTAAATTCCCAAAAACAATTTCCATTTTTATTTGATCACAGTCGTATATGACATCGTTTTCTGGAGGAAAAAGGGTAATGTTTGTATGAAAATGCATTGGAGAAAGTGATTTTTTGATTATTTTACTCAATGACTCTTTCTTTGTTTTGAGGGGTGTTTTTTGTACATATTCCAAAACCCCATCAACCTGATGAGTCATTCTATTCATTGCATGTTCTATTCTATCGTATTGTTTCTGTTTATCTTCATTTACTCCATACAATGCTTTGAAATTCTCTAATGACATTCTGATAATTGAAAGTGGGTTTCGCATATCATGCGCAAGACGAGTTGAAAATTCACCTATTGCCGATAGTCGTTCAGACTCGATAAGTTCTTCTGTTTTTTGATCCAACTGTTTTTGTAATTGATTTTGTTTTTTTACAAGATCCACTTCTACATTTGCAATTTTTGTCAAATTTTGATGAAGTTTCTCATTTAATTCATATGATAATTTTTTTTCTTCTTCTAACTGTTGATATGCTTTTTCTAATTTTTTATTTTGAAATTCATCTATTGCAGAAAATGATTCATTAAATAATTTTTTTGCTATTGTGTCAGATATTTCATCTTTTTCATTTGATTTGATTTCTTGTTTTTCGATAATTTTTGGTACATTTGATTTGATTTCCTCCGGATTATCTTTTGAATGTTCAATTGTGGCGGTATTTTCTACATTTGTTCTTGTTTTTTGAAAAAATACAGTTCTTTCAGGAGCATTTAATGGATCAATATTTTTTTCATCATGATTTTTTCTAACAATATATTTTCTCACAACTCTTATTACAATTTATGTGATAATAGAATAGACGTGTACTGAATAAACAGACATGTTTCTAAATTAGTAATCTGGCATTCTGAATAATCTCTGAAAAAATCAAATAAGTAAACAGGAAAAAATGATTTAAGATTCAGGGTTTTTTGGGATTTTTATAGTAAATGTTGTAGGTTTGTTTTTTACAGAAATTGTTCCTCCATGCATTTCAATAATTTGTTTACAAGAGGCCAATCCCAACCCAGTACCCATTTTTTTAGTAGTAAATAGAGGCTCAAATATTTTCTCCAAATTTTCCTCAGGCATACCAGGACCTGAATCAATAATAGTCATGATTATAGAAAGTGTCGATTCAGAAATGCCTAGTTTGATTGTGCCTTTGGGATCCACTGATTGAATGGCATTTTGTAAAATATTAGATAAAATGACTCGAATTTTTGTCTCATCCCATTTTACCCTACAAGATTTATTTGAAATTGATAATTTTACATCGTCGGGAATAGTAAATTCATTTGAAAGATCATCTAAAATATTTTTTAAATTAAATAATTTAAAATCTAATTTTGGGGATTTGATAAAGGACATGACATCATCAACTTGATCAGTAATATGTAAAATTGCATTCTCCATTCGTGACAATGATGTAGACATTAATGAATCCTCATCATTTTTTTGTCTAATTTTTAAAAGATCAACCTGAATTTTTAAAATACTCAAAGGATTACGGATATCATGTGCCATCTTTGAAGACATTTCTCCAACAACTTCTAAATTTTTCATTTCAAAAGCATGTGATTTTTTTTCAATGTGAATGTTTAATTCTTTTTGGCTTTTCAATAATGATTGCCTAGCTTTTTTAACAGATTCAGATTTTTTTATTAATTGCTTATGGACTGTGCCATAAAGTTTTATTTCTTTATCAAGTTCATTTTGAATAGAATTTAATTTTTCATCAAAGATTTTTGGATCAGTAAAATCAGATAATGATGATGGAAAGAGTTCAGATATTGAATCATCGATTTTTGAAGAAATGGAATTTTCTGAATCAAATTGTGTTAATTCTTCAGAATCTGGTTTATTTTTATTAAAAAACACAGTTCTATTAGGAGCATTCATTGGATCAATGGTTTGATTTTTTGAAATTTCTCTATGAAGATATTTTCTCACAATTATTTAGAATAAAGAAAAGATAATGAAAAGTCATGTGTTTGAAGTGAACAAATTGGTATAATAGATAATTTTTAGTTTAATAACAAGTTGTGAATAATTTAAAAAATGACTCAAACTGAAGCCAGAAAAACACTAAAAGATGCCCCAATTATGTGGAGAAGGATTAATTCCATAGGCATCATTCTTGATTGTAATTCCACATATGCCTCAAATCTAGGGTATGCAAAATCAGAAATTTTAGGAAAAGCGATTTTTGAGCATGTAGCAAAAGATGCATGGGAAACAATGAATGATTCGCTAAAAACATGGTTTGAAACAGGAAAGGTTACAGATAGAAAAATCACTTTCAAAAGACAAGATAACAGTACATTTTCAGGATTATTACAGGCAACAAGTCTTTATGATGAGAATAAAAATTTGCTTGGAAGTAATACAGTAATTTTTGATTTGTATCAAATGAATGATGAGAAAATTAAAGAGTATGAAGAATTTTTTAAAGAATCAATCATCAGATTAGATGAAATTAGAGATAATGAATATGATAGCTTAGATGAAAATTCAAAATCAGAGCACAGTGGACTTAAAAATATGTTTGAGATGCTTTCTGCAATTAATTTAAAAGAATTAAAAAATAACTAGTTTGATTTTTCTTTAATGATTTTTTGAATTTCATCAAATTCACTTTGAACTTCAGTAACTGCAGTACTATCTTCCAAAGTACTAGTATCACCAATTGTTTCATTATTTGCAATTGATTTGAGAAGTCTTCGCATTATTTTCCCACTACGTGTCTTTGGGAGTTTTGAAACAAAATAAATTTGTGAAGGTGTTGCAATTGCCCCAATATCATTTCTTATTTTATTTGATATTTCATTCTCCAAAGTGTCACTTGAACTAATTCCAATTTTTAAAATTACAAATGCAATAATCACCTCACCTTTAATATCATCAGGAATTCCACATACAGCAGATTCTACAACATCATTATGAGATACAATACAACTCTCAAGTTCTGCAGTTCCAATTCTATGACCTGCAACTTTTAAGACATCATCAGCACGCCCAAGTAACCAAATGTAATTATCATCGTCTTTTTTGGCATAATCTCCAGAGTAATAGTATTTTTTGTACTTTGACCAATACACAGTTTCATATTTTTTATCATCTCCCCACAATGTCAAAAGCATTCCAGGCCAAGGATTTTTGATTACAAGGTATCCCTTGGTATTTGGAGAAACATCTAATCCATTTTCATCTACAATTCCAATATCTACGCCAGGAATTGACAGAGTTCCAGAACCAGGTTTTAATGGAATAGTTTCCAAACCAGGCAAAGGTGAAATCAGCATTCCCCCAGTTTCTGTTTGCCACCAAGTATCAATAATAGGACATTTTTGTTTCCCAATAGTTGTAAAATACCATCTCCAAACTTCAGGATTGATGGGTTCGCCTACTGTTCCAAGTAAACGTAGAGAAGAAAGATCAAAAGAATTTGGAATGTCATCTCCAAACTTCATAAACATTCGAAGTGCAGTTGGAGTAGTGTAAAAAATCGTAACTCCGTATTTTTGCAATATATCCCATATTCTTGAAGCATCAGGAAAATCAGGTGCACCTTCATACATCACTTGAGTTGATCCATGAAGTAGGGGAGCATAAACCACATAACTGTGTCCTGTTACCCATCCAATATCAGCAGTGCAAAAAAACACATCAGAATCTTGTATATCAAATGCCCATTTGAAAGTTGAATACAAATGTGTAAGATATCCACCAGTTCCATGTAAAACACCTTTTGGTTTTCCAGTAGTTCCTGATGTGTATAAGATGTATAGAGGATGAGAGCTATCTAATTTTTCTGCAACACATGATTCAGATGCATCACTCATTAAATCATTCCAAAGTTTATCTTTTGATGTTAATGAAATTTTATTTTTCGTTCTCTCAAGAACAATTACATGTTTGACAAAATCAATGTCTTTAACTGCATCATCAACAACTTCTTTTAGTTTAACAATTTTCCCTCGCCTATATCCACCATCAGCAGTGATTACTATTTTGGATTTAGAATCATCAATTCTATCTTTAATTGATGCTGCACTAAAACCAGAAAACACGACAGTGTGAATTGCACCAATTCTAGCACATGCAAGCATTGCAATTGGTAATTCAGGAACCATTGGAAGATAAATTGTCACTCGATCACCCTTTTTGACATCAAGTGATTTTAAAACATTTGAAAATTTTTGTACTTGAATAAATAAATCTCGATAAGTGATAATTCTTGAATCACCATTCTCACCTTCCCAAAAAATAGCGGTTTTATCAGATTTGGAACTTTGGTGAACATCCAAAGTGTTATGACATGCATTAATTGTGCCTCCAACAAACCATTTGCCATAAGGGGAATTCCACTGTAATGTTTGATTCCAAGAGGAAAACCAAGAGAGATTCTTTGCTTCTTTATCCCAAAAAGATACAAAATCAGAATCAGCTAATTTTCTTGTGTTAACATCAGAATTTCCAAGACCAATTTCATAAATATCCCCCATCAAAAAGTGTATGAAAATAGATCTTTCTAAGTGTTAAAAAAATAAAATAAAAAAATTATTGTGCTTCCATTCTAGCAAGCCAATCATTATCATTGTCGTCTTTTGGAGTTTCTGCTGTCACCTGTTGAGGTGGTTCTGGAAATGCAAATGTTACTTCAGGATCTATCGGGGATTCAGAAATTGGTTCAATCTCTGCCTCAATTGGTTCTGGAGCCGGTTCTGAATGAGTAACTATTGGTTCTGTTGGTGCTTCTGGAAGTATTGACTGAACTATTTGTGGTTCAGTTGTCTCCAGATATGAAACGGCTGATTCTTGGATATGTGGTTGTGGTGGAGCTGTTATTTCTTGCACTTCTAATTCAAGATCTGCAATTCTACTCTTTACATTTGATATTTCTGATATTTCGTGTGTAACATGCTCAATTATTTCAGTTGTGCATGATTTCACAGTATCAAATGTTGCATCAGGAATTTCATTGCTTTTGAATTGTACTTTTGCATCAAACGATAACATCTTTGCAGACTTCATTTGTTCATCTAACTCTGTCAATCTTGCCTCAAGTTTAGCTTTGATTTCACTTTCGGTTTCATCCAACAATACAAGTTTTGATTTGTATTTTTCATGAATCATTTCAGCATCTGCTTTCATGTCATCATTTTCAGAAACTATGTCAATCAATGCTTTCAGACGACGTAGAGTTAATTGTTTCTCACGAATGAGTCTTTGAGAATCTAATCTCCATTTTGGAACGAAAATAACTGCATCGCCTTGAACTACAAGTTGCTCATATGGGATTTGCTGTAATCCTTGAGAACCGCAATCAATGCCAACAGATTGTATACTGCCATCAATGTCAGTTAGTGTTCCTGCTACCTTACCCATGAATGTACCGTACATGTCTTTGACGTTCTTTCCGATTATTTCGGTTTCGTCGTGGGTCATGTGTCATAATTATGAGATTTGTATAACCCACAAAGTGTAAGAAAATGTTTTGGTTTTAGTAAGATTATTTTCACAAACTATTGTTGGGCAATAATTTCAATATTTATGGGTAATTTAACAAAAAACGTGCTTCCATGATTTAGAGTACTAGAAACTCCAATTTCTCCACCTAGTCCTTGTGCAATTCCTTTTGCAACAGACAAGCCTAATCCTGAACCACCATGTTTTCGAGTAGCAGAAGTATCTGCTTGGTAGAATTTTCTGAACAATTGTTTTTGATCAATTTCAGAAATACCAATGCCATTATCAGTAACTGAAAATATGATAGAATCATCTTTGGTTTCTACTTTTAATTCAATTGTACCATTTTCTTTTGGAACAAAGTCAAGTGCATTTGTAATAAAAATTCGAAGTACCTGTTGAATTCGTGATGAGTCAGTGTGTAACGGAATGCTTTCAATATCAGAATGAATAAATCTTACAGAATTATCATTTAAAACTATAGAGTAATTTTCAATTAATTCATCAACAAGTTCTTTTGAATTACATTTTATTTTATTATATGTTAATTGAGATAATTCTAATTTATGAACATCCAATACATCTGTGATTAAATGTAATAGTCGTAACGCATTAACATTAATTTTAGATACTGCTTTGAGTTGTTTTTCATTCATATCACCCAAAATTTCAGAAGCTAAAAGATCAGCCCAACTAAGTATAGGAGTTAGAGGAGTTTTAAATTCATGTGTCATCATAGATGTAAATTCTTCTTTTTGTTTTTCGAGTTTTGTAATTGTTAGTAGTTCTTTATCCAAAGTTTTATTTTTTAACTCAAGATCTTTCTTTCGTTTTATTATTTCTCTTTGTATCATTCTGATTTGTTCTTCTTGAATTTTTCTTGATGTAATATCATTACCAATTACAATGTATGTTTCAGGGTTGCCGTCTGAATCAAACATTGGAGTCATTGTAACATCTATCCAATACAATGATCCATCCTTTGTTTTATTTTGAACATCGCCTCGCCATACATTCCCACTAGAAATTGTTTCTATCATGCCTTTGAAAAATTCATCTGTATGATAACCTGAATTAAATATTCTATGATTTTCTCCAATTAATTCATCTTTAGTATAATGAGATAGTGAACAAAAACGGTTGTTGGCATGACAGATAGTTCCATTTGTATCAATAATCATTACAATAGATGAGGAATCAAGTGCGTGCCTGAATTGGTTTAATTCATTTGATTTTATTTTAGAAATTTGTAATTGATTAGAAATAGAAGTATTTTGAGATTCAATTTGATCTTTTTGAGAAACGATTTCACCCCTAATATTTTCAAGATGTTGTTCGTTTAGTATTACTTTGCCAATTAATTTATTAAATGAATTTTCTATCCCTGCAAATTCACTGCCAGGTTGAACATGAATAGGATGTAAGTTTTCAGGATCAATATCATTACATGATTTAATCAGGGATTCAAGAGGTTTTGAAATTCTTTTTGACACATAAAATATTCCCAAGATTAAGGCAGTGCCAACAAGTGCAAAAATAGATAGTAACGTATTTCGTAAAGAAGAAATATCAACAATATTATTTTCAATAGAAGAATTTACAAAATAACTTGTTGCTGCAAACATTATTGAAAATGCAGTAATTGAAAGTATTAGAAAATGATACTTTATTTTCATAAAATAAATGTCTTAGAAGGTCTAATTGATGATTGTTTGTTCAAAATAAAAAATATAACTCATAAAATGATTGTTTGTTCAAAATAAAACAGCAATTTTAGATATATTATATAATTAAATTAAAAACTGTGAAAATACTACATATCGAAGATAATGAAAATATTTCAGAACCAATTGGTATGTTTTTAGAAAGTAAGGGTCACGAGTATGAAACAACAACAGATGGTAAAAAGGGCCTTCAATTAATTAGAAAAAATGGTTATGACTTAGTACTATTAGATTTGGCCATGCCAAATTTTAGTGGACGTGATGTAATATCGGCTCTTGAAAGTGATGGGTCACTTGGAAAAGAAAAAATCGTTATTCTTACAGCATCAGTGTTAACTGGTGAAGAGATGAAGGAATTAAGGGAAATGGGAGTTCACTCTAGTCTTGGAAAGCCAATAATTCATTCAGATTTACTTGCAAAACTCAAATTAATTGAGACAGACCACACAGTTGTAACAAATATTGGATAAATAATCAGGATAAAATTAGATAGTATTTAATTAAAAAATAACAAATCTTGAAATAATCATATTAAATTATTAGAAAAATGATTCAAAGAGAAGAATTAGAGCAAATTTTGAATTTTGTAGCAAGTAGATGGATTGAGAACACAAAAGATCCAAACAACAAAAACATGGCAGATTTACCAAGTGATTTTTGGATGAATTCAGTAGGCGGTAAAACTGCAAAAAAAGGATTTTGGGTCACCTCACTAATGTATACTGAAAATGAGGCAGATGCATCAGCGTTCAAAGAAGTATTGTTAAGATGGCAAGCTAAAGGTCAAGATAAAAATAGAGACAAAGGTCCCGATCTAATTCAAATTGGAAAAAAGAAATAGACTATTAATAATTGAGAAACTGTAAATAATTATTGTCAGAATTTTCAAGTAAAGAAGAAAAGATTCTCTCAGAACATTTTTCAAATACAAACAGTGGCGTATTTGCAATTATCACACCAAGACAAGTTGACCGTGGTGCATTGATGTCAAGATATAGTAGGACAGATAAAAGTATGAGACGGATTTTTCTTGATGAATTTCTAAAAAATAAAAATCGAGGAGAGGAATTTTACGATAGAGTGCTTTTGGAATATGGTGATGATTCTGTTGCAGAATTAGGAGAAGCCCAAATTGCAATTGAAGGATTATCAAATATTGCAGTTAAAAAAATTGAAGATAGACGAATAGGATTATCATATTTAGAAAAATCATCAAGATATGTTGCATGGAATAAAAAAGAAAAAGGAAAATACAGATTTTATAGAGATTTAGAAATTACAAAATCAAGATTTGGTGATTTGTATGAAGAGACATGTAATTTTTCATTTGATGTGTATTCAAGAAATATTGAACCAATGATAAAATACATCAGAGAAAAATATCCTATAGAAAAATACAGTTTCAAAGATTCAAAAGATAATAAAGAAAAATTATTTCCCAAATTAAAAATTGAATCAGATATAAAATCAGCAAATATGATTTACAAAGGTTCAACTAAAGCCAAAGCTCTGGATATTCTAAGAGGATTATTACCGGCATCAACACTGACTAATGTAGGAATTACAGGAAATGGAAGGGCCTTTGAATATCTATTAACAGTATTAGGCTCATCAGAACTAAAAGAAGAGCAAGATTTAGCCTCAAAAATCAAAAAAGAGCTTGAAACTACAATCAAATCATTTGTCAAAAGGGCTGATGACAAATATGGAAAAGCATATCAAAAATACCTCAAAGATGTGAAAAATAAATCAAAATTAATTACTACAAAACAAATTAAATCAAAATCAACAAAAGGTGTTTTTACAAAAATTGTAGATTACGAACCAGAAAAAAATGCAATTGATAAAATTATTACCAGTATAATGTATGAACAATCACCCAGTACATCGTATCAAAATATTTTTCAACAAGTAAAAAAAATCTCAAAGCAGGAAAAAATAAAGATAATACAAGAATTCACAAAACTCAGAACAAATAGACGTCACAGACCATCAAGAGCATTTGAAAACGTGTACTATACATTTGATTTATGTAATAATTTTGGAATGTTTAGAGATTTACATAGACATAGAGCATTAACATTAGAACGACAATTACTTACAACAAATCACGGATACAGTATTCCAAATGAAGTAAAAATTCTTGGAATTGACAAGGATTTCAAAGATGTGATGAATAAAACAAAAGATACATTTGAAAAAATGAGTAAAAAATATCCCGAACAAGGACAATATGTTGTTAATTTTGGATATAATTATCCATATTTTATGAAATTCAATCTAAGGGAGGCTTGTCATTTAATTGAATTAAGAACCATTCCTCAAGGTCATGTCGATTATAGACGAGTTGCTCAACAAATGTATAACCAAATTAACAAAGTTCATCCAATTTTAAGTCAAATTATGAAATTTGTAGATATGAAAGAGTATGATTTAGAAAGATTTGAATCAGAAAAGAGGACAGAAGCAAAGAGGAAAAAACTGAAATGAAAAAGACACCCGAAGAATGGAAAAAAGAACTAACACCTGAACAATATGAAGTGTGTATTAATCATGGAACAGAGCCCCCATTTTCTGGAAAATATGATCAAAGTAAACTTGAAGGATCTTTCAAATGTGTATGTTGTGGAGAAGAGCTTTTCTCATCGGATGCAAAATTTGATTCAGGCTCAGGTTGGCCAAGTTTTTGGAAGGCAATATCTGATGAAAAAATAGAATATGTTTCAGATACTGCACACGGAATGCTTCGCACAGAAGTTAATTGTAAAAAATGTGGGTCACATCTAGGTCATGTGTTTGATGATGGACCAAAGCCAACAAACTCCAGATATTGTATTAATTCTATTTCATTACAGCATGAAAAAGATTCAGAAAAATAGACAAATTAGAAAATCAGAGATTTCATGTGTAATCATAATGAGCTAACAGGGCGTTAATAATATAAAAACAGATTTAATTTGTTGTCTGAAAAAATTGCACTTAATACAATAACAGAAAACCCATCAATGGTAAATTACAAGAAAATTTTATCAAAATTAATGGATGTTAAAAATATCCAAAAAGATTTGATGTTGGTAAAAAATAGAAAAGAATATTTAAAAAATCAACTAATTATATCTCAAAAATACAATGTGGATTCAGAGCTACATTTTCTCAAAGAAATGCACCAAAAAGAATTACTAAGCAATGATTTTAAAAAATTAATTATTTCAGAAAATAAAAAATTAATATCTGAAAATGAAAATATAAAGAAACATGAAACTAAAAGTCATCTAAGAGACAATTTTATGGATGAATTAAAACAACCATTAAAAGAATTAGAAAAATCATTAGGATTAGTTCAATTCAATGAAAAAATGTTGGGAAAATTACCTGATGAAAGTATAATCAATGCACAAAATGCAACAAATAGAATTAAACATCTTTTATCGGAAATAGAATTAAGTGAAGAAATAATTACAGTAAATCTAAAACCTTACAATTTAGGGCCAATGTTTAATCGATTAATGCTTGAAATAAAAAAAACACATGATGTAAATATTTCACATAAAATCAAAGAAGACAATTATACAATCCCATGTGAAGCAAAAAAATTCAGAATCGCAATCATATTCATTATTGAATCACTAATAGAAAATATGCAAAAGGACAAAAATATTGAAATCTATGTAAATGTTAATTCTGAAGAAAAAATATGCTTTGAAATAAAAAGTTCAGGAAAGCCATTTCCAAAAATAGTCACAAAAAGTTCATCAAAATCAGAAACAATGAAAAAATCAGACAAAAGTACGAAGTTGATTTTGGCACAAAAAATAATTCAAGCTCATTATGGAGAAATTAGTTTTTCAGAAAATCCAACAAAGGTGACAATAAAAATACCATCAATTGATTATTTGAGTAAAAATGGATTTTTAGATTCATATTCTAAAATTATTATGCCAAAAATAGATTAACAAACACAAGGGTCATAAAACTCAAAAACAGTCAATTCCATCAAAGTTTAATGAAAATAGGCTCAGCATCCACATCAAAGAGTTTTTAAAAAACATAATTAATGAAAATAAAATCTAGAGGAAATAAAATGAATAAAAAACATATATCAAAAAGGAATGAAAAAAATTGAGAATCATATTATGTGGTTTTGGAGTTGTAGGTCAAAGTTTAGTTAAATTATTTGATTCAAGAGCAGAAGATCTATATGCAAAATATGGTCTTAAACCTAGAGTTGTAGGAGTATTTGATAGTAAAGGGAGTGCAGTTGATTCAGCAGGATTAAACTTAAACAAACTCATTGAAACAAAGAAAAAATTTGGAACAGTAAAAAATTATGCAGATACAAAAAATTCAATGTCAGGAATTGAAATGTTAAAAAATGTAGAAGCTGATGTGCTAATTGAAACAACTGCAAGTAACTACAAAGATGCAGAACCAGGCATGACACACATTACATCTGCCATGAAAAAAGGCATGCATGTAATTTCAGTAAACAAAGGACCACTAGCATTAGCATTTCCATCATTAATGGAACTTGCCATGTACAATCGAGTAATGTTCAAATTTAGTGGAACTGTAGGTGGCGGAACACCAATTTTAGATTATGCTAAAAATAGTCTAAGTGGTGAAAGAATAACATCATTTGCAGGAATTCTTAATGGTACTACAAATTACATTTTATCAAATATGACTACAGGTCTGTCTTTTGATGAGGCATTAAAGGATGCAAAAAATAAAGGATACGTAGAAGCAGATGAGGCCCTAGATCTTGATGGTCTAGATGCTGCTGCAAAACTAGTAATTCTTGCAAACTGGGTAATGGGAATGAAAGTAACAATGCCAGATATCAACTGTACAGGAATACGAAAAGTAACAACTAAGGATATCAAAAAAGCAGAGAAAAATAATTCTTCTATAAAATTAATTGCGTCATGCAACAAAGAGCTTATTGTTAGTGCAAAAGAAATTTCAAATGAGGATCCATTGTGTGTTAATGGTACATTAAATGCCATAGCATTCACATCAGAACATTCTGGAACTCAAACAATTATCGGTAAAGGTGCAGGAGGCACAGAAACTGCAAGTTCGATTCTAAGGGATTTGTTAGATATTAGACAAGAGATTGCAAGAACTTGAAGTCCAATTTAATTTCAAAAAGTGAAACAAATGTTGTTTTAAAAAATGTTACCGAGCAATGGGGAATTGAACTACCAAAAATAAAAAATCTCAAAGTTCATCAAATTGAAAATAATGCACAAATAATCACAGGTAAAGGAATCAAAATTTTAAGAATCGATGATGATTATTTACCATTTTTATCAGAAACTGAAATGTTGGAAAGATTCCCAAATGTAATGGTGGATATGGGAGCTGTCAAATTCATGTGTAAGGGTGCAAATGTTATGAGGCCTGGAATTAAAAAAAATACAGAGTTTGAAAAAGACAAACTAGTATGCATTGTAGAGGAATCACGACATAAGTTTTTGGCCATTGGAAAATCAATGGTATCCAGTGCAGAATTAGAAAATATGGACAAGGGTGAAATTATAAAAAATATGCATTACATCTCAGATAAATTTTGGGAAACAGGAAAAATAATTTACGATTAAAATTAATTATAATTATTTAATTTCTTCAGTGAATTCTTCAGTACCATCTTTAGTAATTACAAGTACATCTAAACCATCACCACTTGCAGAATCCCTTAGAGCTGCTGAACGAACTGCATGTTTTGCCAAACTAATGGCTTCATCTTTTGTCATGTTTGGTTTAAACTGAGGATCCAAGACACCTAATGCCATTTCAGCACCAGTTCCAACTGCTGCATAATCATCTGGAAGAACTGAACCTAATGGGTCTAGAGTATACATAATTGGTTTATCAACAACACCTCCAACAATCACCTGAGTTAACAAAGGGAAATATCGTCTTTCATACATCATATTTGACATCATTTTAGCAACAGTATTTGGGGGAACCTCTCTTTTTAATTCCATTTTTCTAATTTTTGCCAATGCTGCAATTTGTAATGATAAAATTTGCATATCAGCTACAAGACCGGCACAAGTTGCACCAACTTTTGGAGTGATTGAAAATGTTTTCTTTGTGGATTTGCTTACAAGGAAATTTCCAAAGGCGATCCTTTTTTCACTGGCAAGAACAATACCACCATCAAAAGTAATTCCAACAGCAGTTGCTCCTGGCATATACATTGACATAATTCAAATAATTCTGCAGCATAATAAAGGGCTTTCTACATTTTACGCCTAAGCAATGACAAAATAATTATAATTAAAAATAGAATCAACCATTATGACAACTGCAGAAATTAAAGAGAAAATTCTCAATGATGTTGTCTTCATAGGTTTAAGATCTACTATAGGTATAATTTTCATTTTACATGGAATGATGAAATTTAGTCCCGGATTTGCAGAAAATTTGCCAAACATGGGACTTCCAGTTGAAATGCAAATTCCAATTGCACTAGCTGAAGTAGTTCCAGGAATATTATTGAACATAGGCATCCTTAGCAGACTATCATCGGCATTAATTTCCATAATCATGTTAGGAGCAATATTCATGATCAAAGGTGCACAGAGTATTACAGGAAAAGGAGGGGTAGAGATAGACTTGATTTTACTTGCATCATGTCTTGTAATTATGATTGTAGGTCCTGGTAGAATTTCACTAGCACAAATAATTAAAAAATTACCTAGATGTCTTCATTAATCATTTCCAAAATTATTCATAATCAGACACATACACTTTGTGGTTTTCTTTAACAAATCAACTCTAGCAAATTCATTTGGAGAATGTATTCTTGAAAACATGTATGTACTCCCTATCGAAATACAAGGAGCTTTTAGAATATCAACAAATGGATACATTGGACCAGTTCCAGCATTTGAAACATTTAGAATTGATGTTCCAAATGAATCATCAGCTGCTTCTTTAACTTGAGTAACAAAAGGATCAGAGGAATTAGTTCTAGCAGCTGCTTCACCATGAAAAACTTTGATTTTAACATCTTCAAATCCCTTTGATTTGAGGTGTTTTTTTAATCGTAGTATCTGTTTTTTAGGATCCATCTTTGGAATTAATCTAAAATCGATTTTTACTAAGGCATTTCCAGGAAGTACTGTTTTTGCCCCATCACCAGTATATCCAGATACAAATCCTGCAATATTACAAGTTGCATCGCCTACCAAAGCCTTTTTTGCAGCCATTCCTTTTTTATTTCCAACAAATGACGTTACACCAAATTCTTTTTTGAAGACATTTTCATCAAATGGTTCTGTTTTAATTAATTCTAAATCATTTTTTGAGAATGGTGTTACTTCTTTGTACCAATCTTTTATGAGAATTTTTCCATCAGAATCTCGAAGTGTTTTAATTGCATCAATTAGTCTCCATGCAGGATTTTTAATTAAAACAGCCAAACTAGAATGTGCAT
>Ga0233449_1001144_pt1 | contig 25565 bp, 21 predicted proteins | sample SI_124_October20_FD_183012 | JGI IMG/M metagenome (GOLD analysis project Ga0233449, IMG submission 183012) | Seawater microbial communities from Saanich Inlet, British Columbia, Canada - SI_124_October2016_200_MG | ecosystem: Environmental > Aquatic > Marine > Inlet | place: Canada: British... | reverse complement strand
CTTCTCTTTTCAGTGCACACCTCGCCAACCAAAACACATATCCCACAATCAACAAATATATTGCCGTCCAATTACCAATGGTTGTATGGGCTTTATACTGCAAATACGCCAGACACAAAGCGACAACCATTAGGATTAATATAATTTTTAGCGTGATTTTTTTACTCTGCACTATACCACCTCCCCTTTCATATACCCCTCGATTATTGTTTTCGCCTTATCAAATCCCGCAGCCCATGTGGCAGCATAACCGGCACTTTTCATTTTAACAATAAACTCTCTTTGTTCTTCAGACACGAAACTCCATGTCTTCCCTTTGTCCTTCATCTCAAGGAACAACCCCGAGTAAATCATAGTAGGCACGGGGACAAACAAATCAGACACGCCAGCAATCCATCCTTCTTTCTTCATCTTGGCTATCAATCCGAATTTATTCTTGCCGCCTAATAACGCACCGCCTTGATTAGCATATATCACATGACGTGGATATTGCAACCGGAACCATTGGACTACTTTGATCTGTTCTACTGACTCAGACATGGCAATCTCTCCTATTATTAGCTTGTTCTTTCCTGGTACTCCATTTGCAATTATCAGGCTCATAATTACTATTATTATTGATACGGTCAAGAGTCAGCATTTGAGGGCGTTCCCCCATGTCTTGTAAAAAATTCTCAAAAGATCCAATCCACCTTTCGCATATAACGATACCCCTTCCTCCATAATATTTATAATACTTATGGCTTTTATTTAAAACCCTTGCTTTCATTGCCCTCCACACTACATATGTCTTTGATGTACTCAACCCATGTGTTGTGGCTTTTTGCTTCTTCAAACACCCACAACTCTTAGTATCCCCTCTTTGCAAATTACAGAATTTTATTCTATAAATGGAAAACAAGGTTTTTCAAGTTAGAAGGAAGTTAGACAAGTTAGAAGGGTTTTTACCTTCAAGTCGCAGGTGTATCGTTTCCTCCTCTAACTTGCTGCACCAGAGAAAAAACATCACCACCAAGACCGCACCCAAAGCATTTGAAGATGCCTCTTGAAGGTGAAAACGATAACGATGGTGTATGGTCTCCATTTGCGTGGTTTTCCGGGTGGAGACATCGGCATTTATTACCACGAACTTCCAAACCTAAACGAGTGGCAATTTCAACTATGTTTGTGTTTTGTTTGATAGCCTGAATATTCATTTTTCAAGTCACTTTGTTTAATTTTCCCGTTTTTGCATACTTCGCTAGAGCCATGTCCAGCCCCTCCCTCACTATCGAACTATACGAGACATCATGCTCTTTTTTTATCTTGCGAATGTCTGCAAATTGCTGCCCTCTTAAATAGACGTTCATCGGCTTTGCGTACTGCATCTAAATCACCTCCTAAAATAATAAAAAAACCAATAAAAAAAGCCAAGCAAACGTACTTGGGAATTTTCCCTTGCACATCAGCTCGGCTTCGTGATATTACTACGATAGCGAACGTACTTCACAAATTGTCAAAATGCTTCCGTTATCGAAGCATTATTTTATTTTCTCCGTTTTTTTGCACCCACAGCACATCGCCAGACACAAACATTGCGCGACACTGTGAGCCGTCTCTATATTTTATAACAAATAAGCCATATTTATGATTTTCCGCTCCAGAACATAGCTCCATCTTTATAATTTGATCTCGATGCTCAGGAGCCTTCTTTGTGAGATCGACCTGAGTTACTTGCGGTATCCGGCGGTCTTGCCAAGAAAAACTTTCGACGCAACTTTGCACAGAATCACACACGCCTTGAAATCGTTTTGAATTATACGCAGGGTTAAAATTTCGCAATTTCTTAATTTTGTATTTTTATTAATCGGCCAAAGTTTAGCATGTGCGTTGCAATGGGTCAACAAGAAAATTTAAGTATGTCCTTTTGGAGCATATACTTATGACATAATCATTATGTCGAGTACTTTATAAGAACCTAGCAAAAAACAACTTATGTTTTGAATTGTATAAGATAAAATAAGACGAAATGAATAAAAAGTTTTTTTATTTTTTTGATTAAAACTTAAACATCAGGATTCACAGGGATATTACTGGTGAGATGCGGTTTGGGGTGGAGTAGAATTAATCTACAAAACCGGTGTTATTACTGTTTTGCCTTTTTCCGTCTTCGTCTTACTTCTACCCCTGCAAGTCCTGCCAGGCCAATTCCAAAAAGTACAATCGTTCCGGGTTCAGGGACGGGTGTGGACAGTGTACCCATTCTAAAATACTCTGTATGGCTCTCCGTATGCACATTATAGGAAGACTGTTCAAGATATGTTAAGCCATCAAACGTTGGACTCTCCAGAACTCCACTCTGTACATTACCTTGAAGTAAGTTACCGTTTAAATAAATATCTGAGTGTCCTATATTGGAATTATCGGTACTAACAACAAACCTCCATTCCTGCCACTGTCCTACCTGAACAACGTCAGTACCCACCTCGTTATATACATCGTTCTTATCTAAGACAAAGAGTCCATCAAGCCTGAGTTGTGCCCAAAGCCTGAAAGTACCATTCCCAACCTGTATTGTATGTGAATTTCCAGTCCCGGTTCCTATACTACTGAGAAAAGTTTTTGTTTCGATAACATAATCGTCAGGTATGCCGCCTGCAACCCAGTGTCGAATGATACCGGCATTCGCATCGGCTACGACTGTTGAATCCAAGTGTAACTGTCCTGCTGGGTCTATTTCAGAATAACCACCGATACCAATGCTGACATCATCCCACAAAGACAAATCATTAAAATCATCGTTAATCAAATTCCAATCTACCGTATACGCAAAACTATTTTTAGAAGATAAACAAAGGCATAATACAATCATTCCTAATATCAGATTTCTCTTAAAGCTTTTCATCTTCATTTCCTCCCTTTTTAAAATACACCTACTTTTTGAAATGTATGAATATATGTAAATCTACGCTCTTTAAGAGTTAAATCAATGAAAAAGTAAAAATACTAACTAGAGGAATGATAACAAAACTAGGCTTTTGTAGGTATTGTCGGTGGCTTATAGGTAGTTTTTCGTGGTACCGGAGGTGTTTAAATGAATGGGTGCGAGACTATACGTGCATATAATAATATACAATAATTCACTGTAGTCAAAACGTAGTCAACTCCATCTCAATCAGCATAACTCCACAGGAATCAACAGGAAAGGAATAAATTTATAAACCACCGTCAGTTAATGTGATAGCGACATAACAGACACTAAATCAGACACTTATAAAATTAGTTAAAAATACCATTTTTATGATTCTGGTTCAATTTGTCCGGGTTCGAATCCTGGTACCCCAATTTTTTCTCTCTCAACGACTTACGACAATTTAGAAGCACCCAAAAAACCCTCTTTTTCACCAAACGTAGTCAGCATCAAAATATCAACTCCAATCCTCAGACTTTCAGTACAGTGATGAGCATATCGTTTTTGAGTGGTCTGAACATCTTCATGACCAAGCAATCTGGAAATATTTGGATCTACAAAATACGGTGTAATTCTTGAATTTTCTAATGTATCCATAATTCCAGAAATTATTGCTGGGTCGGTTACGCCTTCAACTACCACTGACACTTTACCTGGTTGGGTTACTGTTGTTTTATGCTAAAGGCGAAGCTTTTTTGCTTCTTGTTCAGCTTTGCGAAGTTCTTCCTCCTTCTGTTCAGCAAGTTTTTTGGCATTGTTTAACGCACTCTTAGCATCGAGTAATTCTTTTTCCTTCCGTTCAGCAAGTTTATTGGCTTTATGTTCAGCTTTAAGCCTTTGCTTCTCTTTTTTCCTTGCAAGCTTTCTTGCTTTTTGTTCAGCTTTGCGAAGGTCTTCCTCCTTCTGTTCGGCAAGTTCATTGGCATTGTTTAATGCACTCTCAGCATCGAGTAATTCTTTTTCCTTCTGTTCAGAAAATTCTCTTTCCTTCTGTTCAGCAAGCTTATTGGCTTTATGTTCAGCTTTAAGCCTTTGCTTCTCTTTTTTCCTTGCAAGCTTTCTTGCTTTTTGTTCAGCTTTGCGAAGGTCTTTCTCCTTCTGTTCGGCAAGTTCATTGGCATTGTTTAATGCACTCTCAGCATCGAGTAATTCTTTTTCCTTCTGTTCAGAAAATTCTCTTTCCTTCTGTTCAGCAAGCTTATTGGCTTTATGTTCAGCTTTAAGCCTTTGCTTCTCTTTTTTCCTTGCAAGCTTTCTTGCTTTTTGTTCAGCTTTGCGAAGGTCTTTCTCCTTCTGTTCGGCAAATTCATTGGCATTGTTTAACGCACTCTCAGCATCGAGCAATTCTTTTTCTTTATTTTTTACAAGTTTTTCAGCCTCAAGTAAATCCGGTCTTTCTACCCATTCAGGTTTATCAGCAATCGCCAGATTGCTCTGGGATAGTGCTATATCGGGATGGTCTTTACCGAGTGCTTTTTCCCTTATTGCCAGTTCCCGTTTGTTAGGAGGTTCAGCTTCGGCATATTTGCCCTGTTCTTGATAAACTTCTGCCAGATTGTTCAAGGATTGGGCAACATCAGGATGGTCTTTTCCGAATGCTTTTTCTCTTATTGCAAGTGCCCGTTTGTGAAGAGGCTCAGCTTCAGCATATTTACCCTGCTCTTGATAAACTTCTGCCAGATAGTTCAAGGATTGGGCAACATCAGGATGGTCTTTTCCAAGAGCCTTTTCTCTTATTGCAAGTGCCCGTTTGTAAAGAGGCTCAGCTTCGGCATATTTGCCCTGTTCTTGATAAACTCCTGCCAGATTGCCCAAGACTGCAGCCATATTTGGATGGTCTTTACCAAGTACATTCTCAACTATTTTCAGTGCTCGCCGATGATGAAGCTCAGCCTCAGTATATTTGCCCTGTTCTTTATAAACGTCTGCCAGATAGTTCAGGGATTGGGCAACATCAGGATGGTCATTTCCGAATGTTTTTTCTCTTATTGCAAGTGCCCGTTTGTAAAGATGCTCAGCTTCGGCATATTTGCCCTGCTCTTGATAAACTTCTGCCAGATTGTTCAGGGATTGGGCAACATCGGGATGGTCTTTACCAAGAGCTTTTTCCCTTATTACCAATGAACGTTTGTGAAGAGATTCAGCTTCGACACATTTGCCCTGCTCTTGATAAACTTCTGCCAGATTGTTCAGGGATTGGGCAACATCGGGATGGTCTTTACCAAGAGCTTTTTCCCTTATTACCAATGAACGTCTGTGAAGAGGTTCAGCTTCGACACATTTGCCCTGTTTTTGATAAACTTCTGCCAGATTGTTCAGGGATTGAGCAACATCAGGATGGTCTTTACCAAGAGCTTTTTCTCTTATTGCCAATGAACGTCTGTGAAGAGGTTCAGCTTCGGCATATTTGCCCTGTACATGATATAGACCCGCTAGATTGTTCAGGGATGTTGCGACATCAAGATGGTCTTTACCTAGTGCTTTTTCCCTTATTGCCAGTGCTCGTTTGTTAGGAGGTTCAGCTTCGGCATATTTTCCCTGTGCACGATATAGACCCGCTAGATTGTTCAGGGATGTTGCGACATCGAGATTGTCTGACCCAAAGGCTTTTTCGTAAATTTCCAGTGCTCTCTTGAGAAGAGGTTCAGCTTCGGCATATTTGCCCTGTGCACGATAAAGCACAGCTAGATTGTTCAGGGATAAAGCCACATTGGGATGCTCAGAACCAAAAGTATCCTCTGCAACCTTCAATACTTCCTTAGCTACATTGACCGCCTCTGTATATTGTCCTCGCTTATAAAGTATATGAGTTTTTGTATCAAGATGCTCCCACAATTCCTTTTGGGTATATGTATATGCAGGCGAAGTAAATGATGCTACTAACACCGTCAATAATACAATTTTTACCATTTGGGAGATAAGGGAGTTTGCAGTGTTTACTAATGTCTTCATTGGTATAGCCCTCCTTTTACGTTTAATATTCGCCGAAGCAATGCAGCACATAGTCGCTATTTTTTCTTTTTTGATTTTACTACTGTATTAGCTGAAATTCAACATAACTTAAGTTGCATTTAATTGAGAAAATATCATAAAAACCAGCGATATATTGAAATATTAAGAAATAATAGAGAATTGGATGTAAAGAGATGGAATAACACCTCAAATTTACCACCTGATTACGCTTGCTATGTGAATGGTGTATAGAGGAATGATAACAAACCAGACTTTTGTCAATATTGTCGATGGTTTTCAGGTAAATTACATTGTGCGTGTAGTATTAATCCAACATCCATTTGCTCACCATATACAATGAATATTAGTTTTTGTAATATATCCCGCCTTACCCGCAAAAATATGAACAAGTATTTAATGTAGTCAGATTGTAGTCAAAACGTAGTCAACTCCATCGTAATCAGCAGAACTCCACAGGAATCAACAGGAAAAAAATAAATTTATAAGCCATTGTCAGTTAATGTGATAGCGACATAACAGACACTAAATCAGGCAGTTATGTAAATTGTCAAAATACCCTTTTTATGATTCTGGTTCAATTCTCCGGGTTCGAATCCTGGTACCCCAATTTTTTCTTCCTTAATGGCTTACGGCAGATTTGATGTACTCAAAAAACCCTCTTTTTGGCTCTGAAGTCCTGACCAATTTCATGGATATATTTTTCAATACGAAAAAGTACTCTAAGCCTCCCGCTATTTTTAACGGTTACAACTCTGGATTTTTTCTCTTTTTTCACTACGCATTCACACATAATTTTACTCCTGAAAAGGCTATAAAAACGGTTGAAATTTACCAAATTGTAAGTCTCAGTATTTCAACATCTTAAAACATTATGTTCCCGTTATTTCTTAGTATAAATGCTAAAGAGTTTATAAACGTCGCCTATCAGGAGTTTCCAGGCTTAAACCTGACCTATTGACAAGTTATTTTTAAATAATGAATCGCGAAGAAACATCTCATGGAAAAGTAAAGGAGCTATAGAGAATAAAATTAATCAGAGCTCATTTCTTACGTGTGCTAATTTTCTGATTTAAATACAGACATGATCTCATCACACGTGTCCGTTATACCTTGGTAATTGTCAAACTTGCCTTTGAACTTAAGACAACACTCATGGACGATTTTAGAGGTTAACAGCTTTTCAAGTTTGTTACTCACGGTTGTTTTATTATAATCATTCCTGTTAATTGAGTCACCAACACCAAGCTTTTTTAACCGCTCGGCATTATCAGACTGTTCAAGGTTCATTGGTGTAACCAGATGTGGAATGCCTGCTCTTAAACCTTGAGCACAGGTACCAATTCCTCCGTGATAAACAATTCCTGATGAATATGGTAGTAATGTATCTAATGGAATAAAATCGAAATGTCGAAAAGAAGAAGGCAGATCAGGAGGGATTTGATCCCGGTATGGGCTGAGGAAAATACCGCGCATTCCCAGACTCAAACAAGCGTCTAAAGATGTTGTAAAAAAATCTTTAGCATTTCTCATGACGGAACCCGGAGTAAAAACTATGGATGGCTCACCTGTTGTAATAAATTCTTTAAGTTCTGCCGGGAGACTATCCTCCTTTTTTTCGTCCACGAATTGAAAATGTGTAAGCTTAATATGTGAAGGCCATTTACTTTTGTAATTCTCAAACCAATCAGGAAATAGCCCTATAACTTTGTCGGGAGAGTACATCCAATGGTAAAGACTGCCCTGGTCCGGACAGATGTTAATTTTTTTACAAAGTTCATTCAAAACAGGGTTTAACACACAGTTGAATGCGGCCTTTTGTTTTTTATCTACATTCCAGAATGCAAAAGCAGACATGCGGATGGTCACTAAAGGTACACCCAATGCTTCCCGGGCAAGACGAGCTCCAAAAATAAATAAAGAAGAAACCACTATGGTCTTTCCCGGTTCATATAGTTCTTTGATAAAATCAAAAACCGGCCAGGTAGTGGGAGCGTACATTCTATTGACCATTACCGAAAATGATTTTTCCCTGTCCCATAAATACGGTTCTTTGCTGATCTTTTCGGCCTCCCCTGAGCTTAAAATGGAATGGTATGTCAAACCTGCATTAACGATCAAATCTTTATACCAATCACACCCCAGGACAGTAACCGTACAACCTCTTTTACGTAATTCAGCACCAATAGCAACCAATGGAGAGTTATCCCCTAAACTTCCTAATGCGACAATTATGACTTTCATTCTCTAATTAATAATTCTTTAGATGGATAACAATTTTTTGAGATAGTCAAAGCTGATTGTACTAATGAAATAGTAATGATTTAGATAAAAGCGTGATGTGTTGTTATAGTAAAATCTCTTATCGACGAAACTATTTTTTGTTTACAGCAAGCGGGACAAACCTTTTCAGTTTTCCGGTTTTTGACCTTTTGATGCTTTCTACAGGGTATATATTGACTTTAGAACTTTTTAAACCAACTTGAAACAGGTTTGATTTGATTGATTTTTCCAACCTGTTATAGTCTGGACTTCCTGTTACTACAATATCTATATCAGCACCCTGCTCTGTTTGACGTACCAGGAATTCCATGATATCAGGTTCTTGAAATAACGGTGAGTAGAAGTTTAAAGGATGTACTATAATATTCCCGTCGTAAACAAACAAGTCATCAGTGCGGCCAAGAACATCTTCTGCTTTTAAATAGCTGGAACCGCACGGACATAATCCTTCAAGAACTTTAAATTGATCGGTAATTTCGTAACGTATCAGTGGCATGACTTTGTTAAAAAGGTTCGTCATGTAAATCTTGTCAGCCCTTTCACCTCTTCCTACAAGCTGTCCGTGGTTGTTTACCGGTTCAATTATACATACATCTTCACTGATATGAAATCCACCACCACTCATACAGGGAAACGTGCCTCCGTTAACTTCACTGGCTGACCATGTATTAACCACAGGCACCTTCAAAGTACGTTCCGTCAACTCCCTGTCACCAGGCAACAGAGGTTCTGAAGTACACCAGACTGCCTTAGTATTAAATTGTAACTTTCCGTCTAAAAATTCAGCACATAAATGTGAAAGGATATTTGGAAAACAATGAAGTAGTGCCGGCCGTACACGATTCAACTCATTGACAATCTCGTCTATCGGAAGGGTCACCGGAATATGTGCAATCTCATTAATATGACTTGAAAATGTATGGGATAGTGCGCTTGATGCATGGGAGGCAACATAGGCTGAAATTGATGCTATGGCCGACTTGTTGTCATCGCATATCTTCATTAAAATGTTATTAAACCCACGCACAAGGCTGATGTAAGAAACAGCCCATCCATGCCAGTCATAAAGAAAAGCGCCCCTAACGCCACTTGAGCCTCCGGATAAAATCACATGGTATTCATCCAAAAAATAGGCGTCACTCTTGAGGTTCAACAGATGAGTATTTGCATCTTTCAGCTTGGCTCGTTTGTCTGTAACTATTGAATCCCAGTTAGACATGAGATCCTCCTTGGTCATAGGAGGTACTTTGTCCAGGTCTGCAATCGTTGCTGTTGAAGGATTAATACCGGCAAGTCGATCTTTATGCCAGGGAGAGTGCATCCTGGCATGGTCCAGTAAACTGCGTAACGCACGTGTCTGCTCTGCCTCGATTTCTGCACGGGACCATCGAAGCCTGTTAACGTATTCAGGCATGAGTTGCCACATATAGTCAACATGCCGTTGCCGTATGCTGTCATATGATTGATTTATAGTCGTCATGACAAAGAATTTACTGGTGAATATTAATCATCCGCTGATAAAAGATAAATAACGGGTAGTTAATGAAACGTAATGGTCAAATCATTTGCGTAGATTATAATGAAATATTACGACAATACGAATATAATAAAAGCACCATAGATTAAATTTTATGCTCATAAGGATGGTTTGTATGAAAGCAAGGATTTTGAATATTGAAAGCAGAAGACGGAAAAATCATCTTGGTATCACTAGCCCGGCTGATTTTTATTTCAGTGAAGGAGATACAATTGATGCACAAGTCGTGATTGAAAGCCCCAATATCAGCCTCTATTGTTTAGACCATGAATATAAACGTGCAATATTTGCGGAAACCCATGCTGACGTTGATCTTTCACAGGCCCCTTTCTACTATCAGGCACAGTATGAAAGCGCGGTAAGATTGTTTGCCGTACCTTATGAGGAACTTCATCGACTAGCAAATGATATACACCTTGACAGCAAATGCCTCATCCTGATCTATTCAGTTGGGCGAAGTGGCTCGACATTGCTTAGTACGGCACTTAATCAGGTAGATAATATAGTTAGTTTGTCTGAACCGGATATTTACACTCAGCTTGTGGCGATTCGTGAATGGGATGGGGGAAATGATGCTGAAGTCAGTGAACTACTACAAAGTTGCACGAAGGTGTTATGTAAATCTCATAAGCAGAGCTCGCTTCCATTTACGTGGGCAATCAAATTCCGAAGCTTCGGCATCGAGACAGCGGATCTTATGTTCAAACACTTTCCCGGTGCTAAAAATATCTTTTTGTATCGCGATGCTGAAACGTGGTTGAAATCTGCTGCTCGTGCATTTGTGCAGGATGATGTCAACTCCACTGAGTACCTGGCAGCAATGCAGGCTTCGTTGAGTCCACTTGTGCCTTTAATTGATAAACACTTTTCTGAGAAGGGAGTACCTTTGTCAATCGCAAATATGGGAATGTTGATGTGGCTTTCGGTGATGGAATGTTGTCTAAAGCTTAACCAGCAAGGTGTTCCTATGCTTGCCATTCGTTTTAAGGAATTGAACTCATTACCAAAGCAGACGATCGAAGAGGTTTTCAAATACTGTGATATTCCTACGACTGACCTTGAAGTGGTCTTTCAAATACTGGATCGAGACTCGCAAGCGGGTACCGTGTTATCGCGGGCAAACATACAAAAAAATACGGTCGAATTACCAGATGATTTCATGACAGAAGCTGGGAGGACTCTACTAGAGCATCCAACAATTCAAACGCCACACTTCATTGTACCTAACACATGGGATCCGGATATTGCTGAAGAGTGTTAGAGTAGATTACTGATCCAGTTCGATTCATTGAAGAAAATATGTACAGGCAGAGATAATACCGAAAACAACCATACTTCAGGACTGATTCAATTTGATTTTATTCAGATGAAGAAATAATAGCTATTTTGAGATCTTTTACTATGCTTATGAACAATACCAATAATATAAGTATTGAGGATTCTTACATTACCGCTTTAAAGGTTTTGCTTAACGAACTCCGTGTCTTTCAGTCTGACTAAGCCGTTCTGACGGATGAGTTCTTTTCTGCCAACTTCACCCGAATCATCTCAGCAAAAAGTTCTACTTCGTATTCAATGCCCTTTCTTGTATCATGGTCAACTGCATAATTTATACATTTTTTCATGTTCTCTATTGAAATGTCATTATTTTTTGCCAGTTTACGAGCAAACTCTATTGACTCGTTAAGCACCTCTTTGGCAGGTACCAATGTTTTAACCAGGCCCCATTCCAATGCTGTTTTCCCACGGATCATTTTTCCGGAAAACAACATCTCTTTAGCCCTGGAAACACCAATTACCTTTGTCAGTCTTATAGTCCCTCCAAGACCAGGAATAATACCCAACTCCGGTTTTGCTTCCGGTAGACAGAAGAATGATATTTCTGATGCTATACGAATATCACATAATAATGCGAGCTCAAGGCCAGCGCCAATGGTAACGCCATTAAGAGCAGCAATAAGCGGCTTCCTGCAATTTTCAATCTCTAAAAACATCTCATGGGCCCTTATGAATCTGTCATAATTTTTTTCTGCTACCAACCCTGATATCCACGATCCAAACAGTTCATCCTGATCTACGCCATCACAGAAGACTCTTCTGATACCGCTTGTAATGATAATAGATGAAATTCTACTATTGTTCTCATAGGAATCTATCTTGTTATAAATTGCATCTATTAACCAGGAACTGATAGAATTTCTCGGAGGTTTTTTCAACTTGATAATACCGGCATATTTATCCTCCTGAAGTTCAACTTCCTCACACTCAAGGTACTGATCTCCCGAATTGTCACCCCTGTTCATCCGTATGTCTTTCATAATCTTAACTTGAACAAATTAGAAAAAATGGTTTCCCTCAAAAAAATGCAAAGTTTCAAACTTAATTTCTTCGTTTAAAGCTGAAACATTACAATTAATCAAAATCACTGAAAGTAAAATTTTTATAGTTCACTACGTTAACAGATAGCTATCATAGTTGTTGGTAAGTGATAGAAAAACCAGTCCAATCAGCTATGTATTTGTTATTTAAATGGCTCACTCAGATATAAATTAATGCCATAAATAACATGAAAATATGTAAAATATACCGAAAACAACATAAAGACAAGCATAAAAACAAGAACTTATGACAGAATTCTCATATCTAAAATAGACTTTAACCGTTAATTTGATCGTATCGCAATTGACACTAAATCAGGCAGTCATGCAAATTGTAAAAATGGTCTTTTAACGTCTCTTAATCAGTGGGTCGAAGGTTCGAATCCTTCAGGGCGCACTTTATTCCCCAAAGACTTATGACAATTTCCTTCACCTGAAATTGCTGCTTTTCTTCCCACTGTAGTCAAATTGTAGTCAGCTTCTAATATATCAACTCCATCTCGTAGACTGTCAGGACAATGATGAGCATAACGTTGAGTCGTTTTGATATCCTTGTGTCCGAGCAACTTGGATATCTTATAGAGATCTACTCCACTATGTGCCAGACGAGTTGCAAAGGTGTGACGCAGTCCGTGAAATGTAAAATCCTCAATACCCGATCTCTCTTTTGCAATCACGAACGCTCTCCTTAAGTTATGCTTGTCAATCTTCGTTCCACACTTACTGTGAAAAACAATCTTACTCCTGATACTTATGACTCTGGCTTTACTCTCCAAGATATCAAGGGCAGTCTTATTAAGTGGAATCGTTCTCGGCTTGCCATTCTTCGTATCCTTTATAAGAATCGTCTTACGAAACACGTCAACCCTGTCCCATGTTAGAGAGAGAAGTTCATCCTGCCTGAGTCCGGTATGAAGATTAAAAAGAATTATATCTCTGAGCCACTCAGAACTGTTTTCTAGTAGACACACCTCTTCATCCACTGTGAGCCACCTATCACGCTCGTTATCCTCCTTCTCTTTCGATACTCTGGACACAGGATTTATCTCAAGCCACTCCCACTCTCTGATTGCCAGATTAAAAGCCTTTGAGAGCATAGCCATTTCTCGGTTGATAGTAGCAGGTCTTAACCCCGCCTCTCTTCTTAATACCTTATACCTTGATATCATCTTAGGTGATATTGATAACAGATCAATCTCTCCGAAGAATTTAAGAAGATGCTTTGAGGATGTAGCATAACTTCTCTGCTGACTATCTGAGACTTTAGGTGCATGCTCCCTCATAAACTTTACAACCAACTGAGGGAATGTCCTGTCACGTCCGATAGGCTTATTAAAGTAAACACCCTCAACAAGCTCCGTTCTTACCTTCGACTCTATGGCCTTTGCAAGTTTTCTATCAGAGGTTTCAAGGCTTCTCTGCACCTTCCTCCCATTGTGCCGTATACACGCCCACCAGACACCGCTTCGTTTAAACATATGTATCTCCCTTCCCGAAGCCTGATCGCGTCTGTATGTCGCTATCGGCAGCATTATATATCATTACCATGAAACTCTCCAATAATTTTTATTAACAGTCCTCAACACCTTTTGTTATAGCCGTATTTGTAAAAAGTTTTTGAATAAAGATCATCTTGGAGCAAAAAACATATTACAAATACTAAGACTCAATGTATTCTAAGCATTTATGTGAATTCATTTTCAATATTGAAATTTCTTACAGTATAAAAAATCATGCCAAAGATAAGGCATTTTTGTCATGTTTATATATACTTCCAGAAACCAATAGTTTAAAAGCATTATAAAAAAAGCGTAAATGAAAAGGGTTTTGTGATTTTCCTTTTCGTTTTTTTACTAAAGGCTCAGGGAAGTAGAAATCATATTAGGATGAATCATTTTTCACGCCTTGGAAAGGTTCAGGTTTATAGTGTGCTGACCATAACTCTATAAGACCTATCTTTACCGCCCCAAGTGCATACCCGACCAGTTCACTATCAACACCATCCTCTTTAAAGCATTTGTCAACAACCTCCTTAATGGTTCCCAGTGTTTCATATTGATCTTCCTCTTGCGGTGTAAGCTCTTCAATCTCTTTAAGACCGTAACAATTACCAAACCTTGACACCATCCTTTTACCCTTCATATCAACAATTATCTCCTTAAGCCTGTCTTCATCAATATCAAGACCAAACTTCATAGAATACTTTGAGATCTCTTTCCCGTATCCTTCTGTAACTGGTCTAATATCAGAGATAGTGCCAAGACCAACTTTCTTGAGAACATGTTCAAAATCCATTTTAAGTGGGTCTAGAAAATACCCATCCTCTGTAAGCTGCATATTTTCAACCTTACGATCAACAGCCAGATCAACTAACATATGTGAGTGAACATGCCAGCCAGTTTCTTCTTTGTATGTAATTTCTATATGTTCAACTCCTCCCCGAATATACCTTTTCCACCATGATCGCTCTTTCTTAAGCAAACTTGTTGATTTCTTAAAACACTCAACAGCAGTCTTTAAACTATCCCTGTTTAATGTATTAGCCGTTACTGTCAGTAAATGTGGGTTTGCCATGTTCTTACCAAGTTTTTCTACCTTTCGAGAAAGAATAGAAGCTCGGTATGAGTTACACACTGGACAAACTCTGTCTTTACAACGTAATTGCGGTTCATACAAAATATTGGTTGGGTCAGTTTTCTTAACTTTCACAAAAATAGTATTTCCACATATACCCATCCTTTTGGCTCTTTTCTCCTGGCCAATTTCACGGATATATTTTTCGATACGCCAAAGTGCTCTAAGTCTCCAGCTATTTTTAACGGTCATCACTTTAGATTTTTCTTCTTTTTTCACTGCACATTTACACATAATTTTGCTCCTGAAAAGGCTATAAAAACGGTCAAAAACTGCCAATTTGTAAGTCTTTGATTTTAAACATCTTAAAAAATCGTGTTCCGGTTGTTTCTTAGTATCAAGTCATAGGGTTCTTCCCAATCTGAAACCAAAAAAAAACCAGTGTTTGCGTGCGCTTGGTGGGCGTACTCAACACTGGTTTTTGTAGTTGATATATTATTATTTTTAACTAAGCTATTATTGTTATTCTTTTTCATTGGTGAATGGGAATAATGTTATGGAGGACACAAGTTGCCGCTTGTGTCTTCCTTTTTTTTATTTATAAAACGACAATATACAAATTCAAAAAAAAGTAAAACGGTGTTTTACCGTAAATAAAATACAATATAGTAAATGTTTACAGAGTAACAGAGGTGTTTCACCTACTTTTAATACTAAGAGTTTCAATTCTTATTTTATCATCTATTTCTTGTTTGAAGTTAAAATCTCTAAATATGTTATACCCCCATAAAACATTATAGTATTATAACGACAAAAAATGAAATGTTGTTACCGCCGGAAATATTTTATTCACAAATTAAAATTTTTCATAATAAGCGAATCTGTCAGGTTCAGTAAGGTATGCATCTGAGAGGTACTTTTAGTAAGGAATTACAATTGACAAGCAGTAGTTTATAAACTACTATATGGACATGAAACAATACGACGTTGAGGAATACGAGACCATTACCGGCAAGACGCCATTCGGCGAATGGCTGTTAAACCTCAAGGATGAAAGGGCTCAAGCTAAAATTCGCGCACGAATCAGGCGAGCTTCCTTTGGAGACTTTGGAGATTGGAAAGATATCAAGGGCACTAAGGGAATTTTTGAGATGCGCGAACATTACAGTCCAGGTTATCGTATCTTCTACACTGTTGTAGGAAAAAAGCTGGTTCTACTTCTGGCTGGATCAACTAAAAAAGACCAGAAAAAAACGATTACCAAAGTGAAAGAATATCTAGCGGATTATGTAGAAAGGACAAAACCATGACAAAAAAAGTAAGTAGATCATTCGATAAAACGAGTAAAGAATTGCTGAAAAATCCTAAAGTTGCCGCTATGTACCTGGAAGAGATACTTGCAGATGGTGACATGGAACTGTTTACGGCCGCTTTAAAAGATGTAGCTGACGCGCGAGTTGGAAGCATGACATCTCTATCAAAAAAAACTCATCTGAACAGGGAACAACTGTACAAGACCTTATCAAAAAAAGGTAATCCCAGGCTGGAAACACTGGCAAAGGTTCTTCATGCAGTGGGGTTGCGTATTTCTGTGACGCCTGAAGCAATAGTGTAAATTCCTGTTATTTTCAAACAGATGGGGAAGTTTTCTGCTTTTCCGGTTATTTCTTCACCACTAATGATAAATTATTGCCACAAGCCTTTTCCTTATTAACACTTACTCTTAACGTCTACTAATGAGTAGTTATGTCGTGTTCAGAGAAATTTTGAGTACTGCAGACTTACTCCATTAGTTCACTAATCTTCTTTTTATAATGTCGGGCAACTTAAGCATCATGAAACACAAGGATATTACTTGTGAGATGTTGTTATGGGAGGATGGTTTAAAATAAAGTGGAAAGAACTAAGAACAAAAAAAGAGTTATGCCAATTCAGATTATTTCAGTTACTCAAAAACGAATTCTTTCTCCTTAATAACAGTCAAACATGCATCCACAACATTTGCGTCAAAATGGATTCCTTTTCCCTTAGAGATTTCCTCCAATGCCATGTCCATGCCGAGTGCCGGACGGTAGGGTCTGTGTGAGGCCATAGCTTCTACAACGTCAGCCACACATAATATCCTCGCTTCCATGAGGATGTCACCGTTTGACAAACCCATTGGATATCCGGAACCATCCATCTTTTCGTGATGCTGATGTACAATATCAGCAACAGGCCATGGAAATTCAATCCCCTTCAATATGTCATAACCGACCTGGGCATGAGATCTCACAATATTGAATTCGTCCTTAGTCAGCTTGCCCGGTCTGCAAAGGATTTCCGTGGGGATATGCATCTTCCCTATATCGTGTATAATTCCCGCCATGCGGATGCCTTCAATCTGATCCACTGGTATTCCCATCTCTCCTGCTATTGCACATGCGAGTTTACTCACCCTTTGTTGATGGCCGGCCGTATAAGGATCCCTCTGTTCAACTGTCAATGCAAGGGCATTGATGATTCCATCTAAGGACAATTTCAATTTTTCAACACCTATTTTCTCTTTCTCTTCAGCCTGCTTTCGCTCAGTAATGTCTCTTATAATACTTACTGCCTGCCATTGTCCCTTCCTCTTAACTGAAGAAAGAGACATTTCTATCGGGAACTCTGTCCCACCTTTCCTGATAGCGGAAAATTCCATAGTCTTTCCCCCAACTATGCCATCATCTGAGTTTTTAAATTTATCCATGCAATCTGAGTGAGCTTCTTGATATTTTTTGGGGATAATTGTTTCTTGTAATGTTCTGCCGATTATTTTCTCTGCTGAATAACCAAAAATCTTTTCCGCGGCCTTATTCCAATATAATATTTTACTATTACCATCAGCCATGATAATGGCATCATTAACAGTATCGTTTATGACCCTGAATATTTCATCTGATTCATGTTTATTAATAGCCCCATTGATCATTTGCATTAGCTGTTCAATATCATACGGCTTTGTCATGTAGCCGTATGCCCCTATGTTAACTGCATCTATGGCCGATTCATTTGAGGAGTTCCCTGTGAGCATAATGCATTCAGTAGCTGGATGCAGCTCTTTTATCTTCCTGATAAGATCAAGTCCCGACATGTCTTCAAGCTTTAGATCTATCAGTGCTACGTCAGGTACTCCAGCATCTATTTGTTTAAGGGCTTCCTTACCGGTTTCCACTGCTATCAGCGTATACCCTTTTAGCGTAAGTATATCGCAAAGGCTTATCCCTAACTGGATATCATCATCTACAATGAGGATGTCATAATTACTGGCCATTGTGCTCCTTCTTAGTGAGCGTAGAGATTAATTTTAAAAGTTCATCCATATTCAATGGTTTCTGTAGTATATTAGCAGCCCCTTCTTGCAGACCTCGTTCGCAAAGATCATCATGGGTATAGGCAGTCATTAGTATAACGGGGAGATCAGGATGGCCCTGTTTGATAGCCTTACATAAATCAACTCCGTTCATGCCAGACATTTTTATATCGGAAAGAATGCAGTCGAATTGATTCTTTTCCATGTTTTCTATCGCCCCACCGCCTGTAGAGGCAGTACTCACCTCATATCCTAATAAACTTAAAATGTCATTCAGTGTCAGGGATATCTGTGTATCATCATCAACTATAAGAACTCTAGGTTTCTTGCTCATAGCGCATCCTTGTCGATAGGTAATGTTACGGTGAATGTTGCTCCCTTGCCTTCCTCACTCTTGACCTGGATACTTCCATTATTAGCGGTAACCAAGTCCTTGGATAACGCCAGGCCAAGGCCAATGCCACGTGCCTTCGTAGTAAAAAGAGGTTCAAAGACACTATCTATATTCTCTGAAGATATACCGGTACCAGAATCTGCTATTGAAATATTTACATTTTGTTTATCTGCCAGAGCACTGATTGTAAGCAGACCTCCTTCAGGCATCGCCTGATAAGCATTGCTTAGGAGATTAAGCAACACCTGACCAATCTGCTTTGGATCAACGAATAAATTGGATAAGTCTGAAGGTGTGGCGGCCTTTAGTTTTATATTTTTTGGGACAGGTAGTCTTTCAAGTGCCTTATCAAGTAAATCAGTAAATTGTACTTCTTCTCTATTGATGGGTTTTGTTCGTGAGAAATCCAGAAGGTCAGAAATTATCTCTGTTGAGCGCTCTATTTCAGCACTAATCCTGTTATGATATTCCTTGACCTTCTCGTCTGCATCCGGAAGGAGCATTTTAAGAAAGTAAATAGAATTACTGATAACACCAAGAGGGTTACGCAGTTCGTGTCCAACGCCACCAGCCAGTTGCCCCAGTGTGGCCAGCTTTTCTTTACGGACTAGCTGCTTGTTGATTTTATCAAGTTCATTACCCCTTTCTACTACCGAATCCATCATATTATCTAGTGTATTTGCCAACAACCCAAGTTCATTAGGCATTACAATCTGGTTTCTAATGGACATGTCGCCTTCCTGTATTTTTTTTGAAATCTTCGCCATTTTTATAATCGGAGAAGACACTCTTCTCGCCAAAATGTATGCTGATATACAGATAGACACTATTGTAACTATCAGCAATATTACAATATTTTTAAACAATCCCCGAATAGGATAGTATATTTCTTTCAGATCCTGTTTTGATACAATCCCCCATCTGGTGATTGGAATAGATGTGTACGCTGCAAGTACCATTTCGCCTCTATAATCAACGGCCTCTGTGATTCCAGTTTTACCTTGTGCACTATTTACAGCTGGCTGTGCCTTTATTTTCAGATTTAGAGGAGCATCATCATGAAACCTCAATTGGTTTAAGGCTACAGCGTCCTTATTAACGATAAGTGTTTCACCTGTATCCCCCATGCCAATACGCTGACTGAGCAATCCGTAAAGGTGATCCAACACAATTCGCGCAACCAGAATTCCTGTTATTTGTGTGGGATTATTCAGAGCAAATATTGGGACAGACATTGTCATAGCTGTTTCGTGTATGGTTTTAGAATGGTAAATATCTTTTATGTAGAATTTTCTGCTACGCATCGTTTCGGTAAAATATGGATCTGTAGACCTGTCTTGCCCTTCCTGTGAAATATCTGTAGAGATTTCAACTCTGCCGGAAACTGGATGTAGTATAAATATTTCATGGTAGGCTTTGTAATACGTGCTAAATTGTTCTAATTCATACCTGATTATATCTTTTTGTTTCGCAGTATCCTGCTCGCTATGTGTACCATTTAGTATTTTTTCTATTGATCTAGCTTCATTATCTACCGCGCATTTATTAATATCGGCTTTTCTCTCTCGCAACCAACCAGTAAGCAGCTGGACTTTCAGATCACGAATTCCAACAAGCTTGTGAAATGCCTCTTTCTTAATAGATGCTACAATCTGAAAATAAACAATGGAAACAAATATGGACAAAGGTATTAAGGAAACTATGAGAAACCAGAAAACAAGGGTGCTCCTTATGCTTTTATGTTGAAACCATGCCATTATTACCTCCTACAATAACTATAATTTATAATACTGTTGCACGAGTGAGTGAGTGAGTGAGTGAGTGAGTGAAAGGCAGACCAGTATTGATTTTCGATGTCATCATTACACCCAATTACTGTTTAATGTTTCAAATAGGTTAGAGTGAAAATTCTACACCTAAAATAATAGTAAATCAAGTACAAAATATGACTACGGAGGGAAGTATATGTTTGATAACTTATTAATATTTTCTTATAAGGGACAATTACAGTTTGAAATATTAAAATAGCATTTAAAGCAGATTATTTTATTCATGCTGATTTGCATTTCATGTCACAAAAACAGGGGCGTGGGGAGGCTAAATCATGATAATGTTCCACTGCTTTTTGAGAAAAATTACTGAGCATAAGCCTTTATCATATCGTGACTTATTCTTAACGTCGTGTAATGAGTAGTTATGTTGTTTTCAGAAAATCCTTGGCACTGCATTCTTGCCCCGATAGGGTGATGTATGGAGTGGCTATAGTATAAAATTATGTTAAAAATAACTAAGAACAAATAGAGCCATTAGACTTCAGAAGATTTCTACTGCTCAAACTCAAATCCTTTCTCTTTAATAACCTTTATACAAGCATCTACTACATCTGAATCAAAATGAATACCTTTTCTTTGTGTCAATTTTTCCAAAGCGTCATCCTTACTAATTGGTGGCATGTTCGGGCGGCCATGGACATAACAGTCAAAGGTAGACGCAACACTAATAATTCTTGCCTCCAGAATGATATCTTCTTCCTTCAAACCTGACGGATAGCCAGAGCCATCCATTTTCTCATGGCATTGCAGTACCGCTTCTGCTATAGGCCAGTCAAAAGCTATATCCTTCAACAAGTCATAGCCCGCCGTTGAGTGGCTTTCATATATTTTGTGTTCACTTTCATTTAAGTCTGACGGTTTACTGAAAAACTCGAATGGTACTCTTATCATGCCTATATCGTGGACTTTTGCTGCCAGACAAACTCCCTCAATTTGGTCTCCTAAAAGACCCATTTCTTCTGCAATTGCTTTAGATAACACACTCACATTGGCGTGGTATTTGCCAATAAAGGGATTTCTTATTTCTACCATTTGAGCCATGCTGTCTATAGTGCTATGCATTATCATCTTTAATTGAACATTCTTCTCTTTTAATTGCTTCTCTACTGAATGTTTATATAAAGCCATCTCAATGTTAGTCTGTAATTCCTTATGCACAATTGGTTTGATCAGGTATCCAAATGGCTCAGTATTTTTTGCCCGATTGAGATACTCTTTACTTGCATGGGCTGTAAGATAAATTACCGGTATATCAAAACGTGAACGAATTTCTTTGGCAGTTGCTATCCCATCCATCTCACCCGCTAACTTAATATCCATTAATATTAAGTCTGGAATGCTCTCTTCTACCTTTTTGATAGCGTCCTCCCCTGTTGTTGCCACAGCACACACTTCATACCCAAACCCTATCAAGGACATCTTAATATCGGTATTAACAACCGCTTCGTCTTCAACTACCATGATCTTTGCTTTTTTCATAATCCGAATTCTCCCTTACTCCAAACTAGCATTAAACAGTTTATTTGCAATCATTTTATGAGGTTTACTTATTTCCTTAAACCTTATTTTAAATTCTGTGCCTTTGTCTCTTTTTACTTCAAGTTTTCCACTTAGTTGCAATTCTACCACGTTCGTTACCAACAGTAATCCCAGCGTTTTTGAGTTTCTTATATCAATATCCTCTTGTATACCGATTCCATTATCACTTATTATTAGTTCAAACTCGCCTTCAACCTCAGTACTATTTAATATTACTTTAATTTCATTGTCTTTTCTTTCTTGAAAAGCATATTTCATAGAATTTGTAATCAGTTCATTAGTAATTAAACCAATTGGAATAACGGTATCAATACTCAACTGAATACCCTCTGCTTCTATTTTCGTTGTAACCGTGCCCGTCTTCTGCTCATAAGCGGCAATCAATCTTCTTACAAGTTCATCGAGATAATGTTGAATAGTAATCTCAGAAAAGTCATGGGACTCATAAAGTGTTTCATGGACAAGTGCCATGGACTGAATCCTATGCTGGCTATCGTCCATGATTTCTGTAATCTTATTATCTTTAGTTAAATTCGACTGAAGATGGAGCATGCTTGAAACAATCTGCAAATTATTTTTTACTCGATGGTGAATTTCTGCCAGAAGTACCTCTTTTTCTTTGAGTGATGCTTTTATTTGTTTCTCTGCTCTCTTATTTTCGGTAATTTTCTTGATGAGTTTTATATTATTTCCTTTTATCTCTTCTGTACGTTCGGAAACACGATGTTCTAGAGATTCGTTTGATTTCGCCAGTTCTTTTCTTTTATCTTCTAATTCTCTGGTTAAAGCATTAGACTGTTCCAGGAGAAGTTCTGTTTGTATATTTTTGTTCTTAAAGACTTCAGCGGCTCTTGACAAGTCTCCGATTTCATCCTTGAAATCACGTCCTGGAATTTCTGAACGGTAATCACCTTTGACAAGGAGCTCAAACACCCCTGTTAAACGATTTATGGGAGTTGTTACGCTGTGAGCAATAAGCCATGAAATTATTATTCCCATTGTTACTGCCACAATCGTAATGATTATTGTAATGAATATATAACTTTGAATAAGCAATGAAGATTGTTTGTGTACTATATCCAAATCATCAGCGGAAATATTCTTCAGTCTGTTGGTGTTATATAATATCGCAGATGCTTCTCCAGCCAATACAACGTTTACCAGGTATAGATATCCTCTAGTTGCCTGTATCGCCCTGAACGATCCAGTCTCATACTTGGAGAGAATAATCTGCATCTTTTGTAATATTAGTCCTCCTTCTCCTTTTTCTTTTTCATCATCAATTAGTTCACTTATACCACTCTTAATATTATCAAAGAGGCCCTTTGTTTTCGTAACAAGAGATGAATCCAAGGTGCTAAAATAAGTAGAAGTGCATTTTTCAATATTCAAAAGGGTGTTCATGATTATGTAGCCTTTGGATATACCGTCAACGTGGACTTTTTCCTCTCCTAATTTAATATATTCCAATATTGATTCTTGACTTCTTTCTATATATTCTGTTAGTTTCACTTCAACCAGCGTGGTCCTTAACTCCCTTTCCTCTACTACCTGGTCAAAAGCATACAAATATAGATTAAAGTGTTCAATTGTATTTGTAATAGTATTTTCTGCTGTATTATCTTTGGCTAACTTATGGGCTATTTCCAGATCTGCCATTAAATTTTTGGACAAGCTATAGACCTTATCCGCTGTGGATTTACGTCCTTGGTAAATAAACTGTTGAACACGTCCCTGTATTTCTAATACATTTTTTTCTATGCTGCTGTGGAGTTTTGCTTGTTCACTTATAGAAGTTAGTTCCAGGAGGAAGTCATTGCTTTTTGAAAACCCAAGATAAGAAAATAACCCGCCTACAACCAGGATGATACAAATAAAAATAAATCCCAGACTAACTCTAAGTTTTAAAGAAATAAAATCTAATCTCGGTAAGCCCATTTATAGTTTCCTATGAAAGTAAAAACTCATTCCATTTAAGCAAGCTGTACTCATACGTATCCATCACTGTATTCCACACAGCAATGTTGTTGAAGCGTTTGATATAGCTGCCGCCGGTTCTCACTTCACCCGGTTGGACAGAGACATTTCCATCGGTTCCTTTTAGTGAATTCTCTGCCGGCTTGCCTTCATACCAATAGTCCCATTCATCTTTATTCATAAATAATTTTGAGCGTTGTGGATTTGAAATATAATATCCCTGTCTTGCAATAAATGCACCTACCCATCCTGACAGCCACCAGTTCATGAAATCGTACGCAGCATCCTTTGTGTTGCCGGTTGTCCCTGAAGAGAGACACATTACTCCATGCCACGCCCTGTATCCTTCTTTTGGTGCAGCGTAAACACATGGAATCCCCATCCCTTTTAAGGCAGATACTCCGGGAGAGAACATGCTCTGGATAACAACTTCACCGCTGGCCATTAATTCTACAGACTGTGGAACAGAAGACCATACCCCACGAAAATGTCCCTTTAAACGGTATTCCATAAGTATACTAAAGAGCTCGTCAATCTCATCACGTGTCATATTGCCCATGTCCCTGAACTTCATCAAGCCTTGTGCTTCTACAGCCAATGCTGCATCAAAAATACCTATGGTAGGAGCATTTACTAATGCAACCTTTCCTCTGTATTTCTTGTCTAATAACCAACCCCAGCTTTCGGTATCATATGGTACCCCTTTAGGTATAAATCTTGAGTTATAGCCAAATGAGTCCGTATTATGAACATAAGGTAGGAAGCTGATATTGTTTGTTTCATTTGAGTTCAGACTTAGATCATCCTGAACATAAAGCATTTTATAAGGGGCATCGCCGAGACCTTTAGGAGCATTCGGAACAATACTTCCATTTTTACACAAATCGTTAATTTCATCCCAGAAATTTATTCGGCTCTTGTCAATTGGCTGTATGGCACTTGCTTGCCATAGTACCTTAATGCTGTTTGACCACTGTTCATATATATCAAATGATTCCGGGTGTGTAGAGGCCTGATGTAATACTGCCGCGCTTCCTCCCGGACTAAACTCTATCTCAATGCCTAAATCTTTCTGAGCCTTCTTACGTATCTGCTCCTGCAATGTCACATGAGTCCCTAAGACACGGAGTTTAGTCTTGGTTTTTACAATTACAGTTGGTGCATAGGACTGGAGTCCTAATGCACCAACTGTAATTGCAGAATTTTTTATAAATTTTCTGCGGCTTATTTCCTTCATATTTGAAACCTGCCTATCTTTCCTTATGCTATGGAGAATTATATATATCTACTTGCAAAAAAATTAATAATAAACTACTGCATAAGTGAGCAAGGGGTCAAGAATCAGACTAGTAATATTTTGGAAGAACATTGGCCTATCCAATTATGTGTTGGGGTGTTACAACATCTAGGGGTGTATGTTAGTATGGGAACTGTATGAAAGCAAGTTTAAAGTATAAGTATAAAAGGGCTGGGGTTAAGAATTAAGCGTTCTGAGTAAATTTAATTGCCCCCCCCCAATCTACAATTCCTTTTCTCGCTTTGTACAATAAATGCCCCTTGCATTTTACTGTTATCATATTGTAGTCAAAACGTAGTCAACCCCAGCACAATCAACAGTACTCCATAGGAATCAACAGGAAAAGAACAAATCCATAAGCCATTGCTAGCTAATGTGATAGCAACATAACAGACACTATATCAGGCAGTTATGAAAATTATAAAAAATACCATTTTTACGTCTCTTAATCAGTGGGTCGAAGGTTCGAATCCTTCAGGGCGCACTTTCTCCCCCCCCCC
>Ga0233449_1001139_pt1 | contig 25671 bp, 25 predicted proteins | sample SI_124_October20_FD_183012 | JGI IMG/M metagenome (GOLD analysis project Ga0233449, IMG submission 183012) | Seawater microbial communities from Saanich Inlet, British Columbia, Canada - SI_124_October2016_200_MG | ecosystem: Environmental > Aquatic > Marine > Inlet | place: Canada: British... | reverse complement strand
CCGTTTGTGCGCCGATGGCTTTTAGATCTCTAAGTAAATCCGTAACTGTTTGATAGGTTAGGGTGAGTTTTTCCATTTCCATAACAGGTGATACAAAGCCAGCACCGAGCATTTGATCGCCAATATCATGCATGTCGGTGAAAGTATTAACGTGAGTTTCGTTATCCACCACTGACCAGCTCTTTTTAAGCTCTTTAAGGGTGTCTGGACCAAAGGTAGAGAATAAGATTAATCCATCGTTTTTGAGTACTCTATGGATTTCTGAGAACAGTTGTTTAAGGTCGGGGCACCATTGCATCATTAAGCTTGACATAACGATATCAACGCTGTTATCCGCCAATGGCAAATGATTGGCGTTGGCGCAAATTTTGTCGGTAGTTTGATTATTCTTTAGAGAATTTTGAGCAAAGTCTAGACAAATGAGTTGTGAATCTGGAAAGCGTTTAGACAGTTGTTTGCTGAGTAAGCCTGTGCCTGCGCCGAGATCAAGAATAATATTTGATTCACTTGAGATAACCTCTAGCTTGGCATCTAGGCGAGTAGCAATTTCTTTTTGTAAAAAAGCGTATTTGTCATAATCAGCAGATGCTTTGTTAAAAGCAGATCTTACTGAAGACATTGATCCACCTTATTGGCGATATTGCCCATTAGTTCGAAATAATGATGTTTACCTTGCTTGATGTCAAAACCAATAATATCGATACTTGCAGTCTTGATATTCAAACCTTCGGTCAAAGTGCCAATGCGCTTGCTAGGTATTTCGGTCGTATTAAGCAAGCAGTTGGTTTGCGTGCTTTTAATAATTCGTTTGGCTTTTAGAGTTTTAAATATGCTCAGTCTTTCGCCGTGATAATCAGTAATGAGTGTTGAGCGTGTCAGGTTATTAGAGTCAATGAAATAATCAAAAGCATTTGAAAAAATCGCTATTGGTTTATTTTTATGCATTAAAAGCCGTTGCTTAATGTTTTGTTTTAGTTCTTCCAGATCTTTGTTTAATTTCCTTATATTTCTTGTATAGATCTTAGTATTTATTGGATCTATTTGTATTAATTTTTCTACTAGTTTTTTAGCAAATATTTGCATGTTATTTGTATCTAGCCAGCTGTGGTGATTCGTAGTATTTTCGTCATCAATAATAAATTTTTTATCAGAGTCGATGTTGTTAAAGGCTTTTGCTAGCCCTGCTTCAAAGTTAGGGTGGATAAAAACCACTAAGTCTGCACGATCAAGCAATGATAGTTGAGAGGGCTTTAGGTGAGTATGATGTGCTGATTGATTAGATTTTAACAGTAATGCTGGTGATGTAACGCCTTGAGTAATGTTACTGACAATGGAGTGAATGGGCTTGATACTAACAACAATGTTAGGAGTGGCGAGCGCATTGGCACTAAATAAAAAAGCAATGAAAATTAGGCGAAAAATCATGTGCAGAATTATACCGTTTATTTGTTACAGATAAAGATTGCACGTTTTGGCGCTGGCAATCCTTCAATGGTTAGGTTCTCGTCGTTTGGGTCTAGGAAGTCTTTGAGGGATTGTGTATTGCCCCCAATCCAGTGCGTGGCTCGTTGCTCCTCGGGTGTGGTTTTTGTAACGTCAACCAGCTTAATATTTTTAAATCTAGTTTGTTCTAGCCAATCATGCAACGTGTCGGTTGATGGCAAACACCAAACGTTGCGCATTCTAGCGTAGCGATCTTCTGGGATGATTTGATCGCCATACTTAGAATCGATGATTAGAGTTTCTAAAACCAACTCCCCATCGTCTGCCATGGTATTTTTGAGTTGTTGTAAATGTTGCATATGATCTTTTTGATGGTACAAAACCCCCATTGAAAATACCGTGTCAAACACACATTCGTTTGGCATGTCCTCTAAACGCAGCGGCAGTATAAAGGCATTTGGCGGGTTGTCAATCAGTGCACGTATAGCTTGGAATTGATAATTAAACAATAAGAATGGCTCAATACCAAGTGCAATTTTTGCACCAGTTATTGCCATCAAATAAGTAAAGTAGCCATTGCCCGCACCAACGTCAAGTACCGTCCTGCCTTTGAGCGGGCGAATGTTTTGTATTAGTCGATCCCATTTCATGTCGCCACGCCATTCGCTGTCAAGCGATAGATTTTCGATTTGGTAGGGGCCTTTACGCCAAGGCATGAGTTGCTTTAAAGAGTATTCCAGTTGGTCTTTATCAATATTTTTTGAATTGATTTTTAAATAAGGTGATTGGTATTCTATTCTTCCTTGTGGTTGATTTTTTATCGCTTCTATGGCTCCTTCCCATTTTGGAATGTTGCCGTTATTAACTAAGAATTTTTGCTTTGATGTGTTGACTAATTGCTCGCATAAATTTGCTAATTTTGATTGGGTGCATTGTTTTGAAAAATCGTCTAACATAAATATCAATGATAAAAAATAAGTAGTATAAAATATAGAATCAAATGGGGAACAAGTCAACTTTTAACTTTTTTGGAGATATAAAAAAATGATGAAAAAAACCTTAAGTTTTGTAGCGACATTTGCTCTAGCAACGAGTGTAATGGCAGGTGGTGATGATCGCGATATGGGGCCAGTTGAGGCTTTCGATTCAATGGAGCCAGTAACTGAAAAAGTGGTTGTGGGCAATCAAGATCCTAATACAATGACATTGTCAGTAGGTGGTAAAGCAGTATCCGTTGCAGCGCATAATGCATGTAAGGGCAAACTTGGCTTAACTGAAGAAAACATTGCTAGATTTACAAGTGGTGTTGCTGCTGGTAATTTGTACAACACTGGCCCTATCGATGCGATGGGAACTTTGTTCTCCCCTGATAGATGGGCAGATTATTTTTCTTGTGTTGAAGCGCACGGTGGATAATACTAAACAAACACAGTAAGCAATAAAAAATCCCGCAAATTGCGGGATTTTTTATTAACTCTGCATTATTGTTAAATTTCTAACAATGAATCTTCTTTATGGGTTAATTTATCCTCAACCGATTTAACGTGATCATCTGTAATTTTTTGAATGTTATCTTCGGCTTTTCTAGCCTCATCTTCTGAAACTTCTTTTTCTTTTAATAATTCTTTAAAGTCAGAATTTGCATCGCGACGAATATTGCGAATGGCAACTTTTGCTTGTTCGGCTTCATCTTTAACCACACGTACTAATTCGCGACGACGCTCTTCAGTCAGTGGAGGAAGTGGGATACGCATCACTTGCCCCATGGTTTGTGGGTTAAGACCTAAGTCAGAAGTCATGATGGCTTTTTCAATCACGGCGACCATGTCTTTTTCCCACGGAGTAACTTTAAGTGTGCGCGAATCTTCTGCGCTGATATTAGCCACTTGGGAAATGGGCACCATCGAGCCGTAATAATCCACGTGGATTTGTTCAAGTAAAGAGGGGTGCGCACGTCCTGCTCTAATTTTACTAAAAGCATTTTCTAGTGAATCAATGGTTTTATTCATGCGCTCACCGGCGTCTTGTTGTATTTCATTTAACATGTTTATTTCCTTAACTAACAATGGTGCCTGATGACGCACCTTTTAAAATATCAGACAGTGTATCAGTATTTTCAAGCATACTAAACACACAAATGTCTAAATCGTGTTCACGACAAAGCGCAAAGGCTGCAGTGTCCATAATTTGTAGGTTTTTTTCAATGGCTTCATCAAAGCCGAGTGTTTCGTAACGAGTGGCATCGGGATTTTTCATCGGATCGTCTGTGTAAACACCGTCCACTTTGGTGGCTTTGAAAACAATGTCGGCATCGATTTCAATGGCTCGTAATACAGCACCTGTGTCGGTGGTAAAGCACGGGCTACCAGTGCCTGCTGAGAAGATAACTACCTTTCCTTCGCTCAGTGCTTGCTTGGCTTTATTGTGATCAACTGGATCGCACACGCCACCACCAATAGGAAAGCCTGACATTACCAGTGCATTAATTTTATTTTTTTTGCAAGCATCAGCAATGGCCAGCGCATTAATCACCGTGGCCAGCATGCCCATGTGATCTCCCGTGATACGGTTCATGCCAGCTTGTGCAAGTGCAGCACCTCTAAAAATATTACCGCCACCAATCACAATACCCACTTCAACTTTTTGATCAATTGCAGACTGGATAATATTAACCACTTTATTAAGCGTGTCTGGGTCTATCGTGTTGTCAGTGCTGGCCAAAGCCTCACCACTGAGTTTTAATAAAATGCGTTTGTATTTGCCCATTATTGATAGAGTCATTAAATTATTGATGATTTTACACATCATGATAGTTATAATGAACCCTTTGTCTGACATATATTTGAGTAGTGGAAAAAATTAGTATTCGTGGTGCCAGGGTTCATAATTTAAAGAATATTGACGTCGATATCCCTAGAAATAAACTGGTAGTCATTACTGGGTTGTCTGGATCGGGTAAATCCTCTTTAGCGTTTGATACTATTTATGCAGAAGGTCAACGCCGTTATGTTGAATCTTTGTCGGCTTATGCACGGCAGTTTTTATCACTCATGGAAAAGCCAGATGTGGATCACATTGAAGGTTTATCGCCAGCAATTTCCATTGAGCAAAAAGCCACGTCACACAATCCTCGTTCCACCGTTGGCACCATCACTGAGATTTATGATTATCTGAGGTTATTGTTTGCACGTGCAGGTTTGCCAAAGTGCCCGGAGCATCAGATTGATTTAGTTTCACAGACCGTTTCACAAATGGTGGATGCAATCACGGCTTTGCCTGAAGGTGAAAAAATTATGCTGCTTGCTCCAATTGTACAAAATCGTAAAGGCAGTCACAAAAAACTTTTGGAAGAGCTTTCTCATCAGGGATTTTTGCGTGCGCGAGTGGATGGTGACATTGTTTACTTGGATGAGATGGAGGAATTAAACGGAAAAACTCATCATAACGTTGACATTGTGGTGGATCGCCTAAAAGTTAGAAAAGACATTGCCTCTCGTTTATCGGAGTCGTTAGAAACGGCGCTAAATTTAACCTCTGGTTTGGTTCGTGTTGCATCAATGGAGCAGGATTCATCGATGGAAGAGATGATTTTTTCTGCGAAATTTTCTTGTGTGCAGTGTGGTTATTCTTTGGAGGAGCTAGAGCCAAGATTATTCTCTTTTAACAACCCAGTAGGCGCTTGCCAAAGTTGCGATGGTTTGGGCGTTAAAGATACGTTTGATGAAGACAAGGTAGTGGCCAATCCAGAGTTGAGTTTAGCTGACGGTGCTATTTATGGCTGGAGTCGATCGAATGCTTATTTTTATCAAATCTTAATGTTGGTTGGCAGGTATTATGGTTTTAGCATTGACACGCCTTATGAGCAGCTGAGTGATGAACATAAAAAAATAGTTTTGTACGGCAGTGGCGAGGATGAAATTGATTTTTCTAAAATTAAAGGTCGTCAAGGTTGGTCGAATAAGAAAAAGCCTTTTGAAGGTGTAATTCCAAGGATGATGCGACGTTATGAGGAAAGCGAAATTCGTTCTGTGCGTGAAGAGTTATCACGCTATGTGGTTAGCAAAGATTGCGTGAGTTGTGAGGGCGATCGTTTAAATGAATCTGCTAGAAATGTATTTATTGGCGGTTACAATCTGTCTAATATTACTAAGCTTTCCATTATTAATATCTATGATTTTTTTAAAGTATTAAAGTTAGAAGGTGCACGCGGTCAAATCGCCGATAAAATTTTAAAAGAGATCATTCAAAGGCTGCAATTTTTAATTAACGTAGGATTGGAATACTTAAGTCTAGATCGTAGAGCCAGTACACTTTCTGGCGGAGAGGCTCAGCGTATTCGATTGGCCAGTCAAATAGGCGCAGGACTCATGGGTGTGCTTTATGTTTTGGATGAGCCCTCGATTGGCTTGCATCAAAGAGACAATCAAAAACTGCTTAACACACTGACTTATCTAAGAGACATTGGCAATACAGTTATTGTGGTTGAACACGACGAAGACGCCATTAAGCAAGCTGATTATGTAATCGATATTGGCCCAGGAGCCGGTGTGCATGGCGGTGAAATTATTGCCACCGGTACTCCTGATGATATTAAGAACAATCCAAAGTCGTTGACCGGTGATTACATCAGTGGCCGTCAAAGCATTGAAGTTCCTGCTGAACGCAAAACAGCCACTCGTTGGATTAATATCAAAGGGGCGCATGGTAATAATCTTGATCACGTGGACTTATCAATTCCTGTAGGGGTTCTGACTTGTGTTACAGGTGTGTCTGGATCGGGTAAATCAACACTCATTAACGACACCTTGTACTCAATGGCTGCTCGTGAACTTAATCGCGCACAAACAACACCGGCCCCTCATGATTCGATTGAAGGCTTGGATTATTTTGATAAGGTGGTAAATATTGATCAAAGTCCGATTGGTCGTACACCAAGATCTAATCCGGCCACTTATACAGGTGTATTTTCCCTTATTAGAGATCTTCTGTCGCAAACACTGGAAGCGCGTTCACGCGGTTATAAGGCAGGTCGTTTTAGTTTTAATGTTAAAGGTGGTCGCTGTGAGGCGTGTAAAGGCGACGGTCTGATTAAAGTGGAGATGCATTTTTTACCTGATATTTACGTGCCTTGTGATGTGTGTCATGGGCATCGATACAATCGAGAAACCTTGGAAATTCTTTATAAGGGTAAGACTATTTCTCAGGTGCTAGAAATGACGGTTGAAGATGCTTGTGAATTTTTTGAACCAATACCAAAAATTAAACAAAAATTACAAACTCTAATGGACGTGGGGCTTTCCTACATTACTTTAGGGCAAAATGCCACAACCTTGTCGGGCGGTGAAGCGCAGCGCATTAAGTTGGCTAAAGAGTTGTCTAAAACTGATACGGGCAATACACTTTATATTCTTGATGAGCCAACGACGGGGTTGCATTTTCATGACATCAAGCAGTTATTATCAGTTATTAATCGTCTGCGTGCGCGTGATAACACCATTGTGATTATTGAGCACAACTTAGACGTGATTAAAACTGCAGATTGGATTGTAGATTTAGGCCCTGAGGGTGGAGATAAAGGTGGGCAAATTATTGCAACGGGAACGCCAGAGCAAGTGGCTCAGGAAAAAGGATCTTACACAGGGAAGTACTTAAAAAGTTACCTGTAGTTTTTCTACTTCTGAAATTTTAAAGTCTTTTATTTTATAAAGATATTTTTTAGAACCTTTGGTCTGTTTGATAATAACCGGAAGGTACCGATATTCAGTTAAATAATAGATTTGACTTTTGTTATTAGTGCTATCCATCCGATCAACCTTAATTGTTTTGAAAGTTCGGTTGTTGATTTTAATATCCACATTTTTAGATTTTTGGTAGTGATGTTGTTTGACGGACTTTCCATTGGCAACTTGATAATAAAAATCTTTTTGATTGGGTTTATTTGTTAAGTCATAAGATATCGCTAAAAATAAACTCAATGGGTCAACAATATTGCCTTGTTCAGCCTTCCAGGTTATTATTTTAGGTTGAGTTTTGGTTAGGATGGATATTACAGTGTTATTTTTTGAACTGATATCGATAGCACGATTTTTAGAGACTTTTCCATTTTCTTGTTCCATGATTTGGTAATTAACACCATCAACTCCTTTATCATTAATTGAAAATATAGAGCTAGCAGCAATGGAGTAGTCTTTTATTAGTGACAGTACGCCTGATGTTTCGGCATTGGCGGTATAAAAGTATTGATTGTCCAGCTCGTGCAAAGTTCTGATCTCTTTAGCAATGTTGATTCCATTAATGGAAAGTTGATAATTAGCCGTGTGCGGCTCAAAAGCCAGCACATTGTTGAAATAAATAAATAAGATTAAAGCTAATGACTTCACAGTATTTTTCCATCCAGAACAGCTTTGTTGTTTTTAAATTTTAATCTACCTTGGGTAAACCAATGAATGACTTTAGGATAAAGCTTGTGCTCTTCGATCAGTACACGTTTAGCCAGTGATTCGGCATTATCATCATCCAGTATTTCAATAGTGCTTTGTGCAATGATTGGCCCGCCATCAAGCTCTTCCGTGACAAAATGAATGCTCACACCGTGTTTTTTTTCACCTGCTTCAATGGCTCTTTGGTGAGTGTTTAAACCTTGAAACTTTGGCAAGAGAGAAGGGTGAATATTAAGCATTTTTCCACAATATTTTTTTGTGAATTCAGTACTTAAGATGCGCATAAAACCAGCCAGTATGATGATTTTTGGGTTGTAAGTATTAATGACATTACTTAGCTCTTGATCAAACTTCTCTCTGGAGGGAAATTGACTATGCTCAATGGTGCAAACAGGAATCCCTACTTGTTTGGCGCGTTGCAACCCATAAGCATTGGCTTTATTGCTAATAACACAGTCGATGGTTAAATTAATATCATCAGAATTATCAATGATTGATTGAAGGTTCGAGCCACTGCCAGAGATTAAAACAACTCCGTTCATACTCGCTCCCCTTACAAATTAAATAATAACCTGTTCGCCTTCGGCTTGTGTGATTTCACCGATAAGCCAAGCATTTTCACCTAACTCTTTAAGGTGGTTAATGGCTTGATTGCTTTCAGACTTTGGTAAGACAATGACCATGCCAACACCACAGTTGAAGACGCGATACATTTCCATTATGTCAATATTACCTTGCTCTTGTAACCAGTTAAATATATTTGGTAATTGCCATGAGTTTGAATCCAGTTTAGCGGCTAAATTTTTTGGTAAAACTCTAGGAATATTCTCCAGCAAGCCGCCACCGGTAATGTGAGAAATAGCGTGTATCGGGAATTTTTCAATCAGTGAAAGAACAGATTTAACATAAATTTTAGTGGGTTCAATCAGTGCATTCAACTGTTCTTCAGTTGGGCTCGACTGTTCCAGTACTTTACGAATGAGTGAATAGCCGTTTGAATGCGGCCCAGAAGAGCCTAGTGCAATAATGTGGTCTCCACTAGTAACTTTAGACCCATCAATAACTTTATCTTTATCGGCGATACCAACGCAAAATCCGGCTAAATCGTATTCTTCGCCTTGGTACATACCTGGCATTTCAGCAGTTTCACCACCGATGAGTGCACAGCCTGATTGTTTACAACCCTCGCCAATGCCAGAAATTACCGAGACGGCAACTTCTGTATTAAGCTTACCAGTGGCGTAATAATCTAAGAAAAATAATGGCTCAGCCCCTTGCACGATTAAATCGTTAACGCACATGGCGACCAAATCAATGCCAATGGTGTTGTGTTTATTAAGCATCTCTGCCACTTTAAGTTTGGTACCAACACCGTCAGTACCAGAGATTAACACTGGATTTTTATATTTATTTATTGGTAGTTCAAACATTGCACCAAACCCACCAAGACCTGCTAATACACCTTCTCTAGCAGTGGATTTAGCAATGGGTTTGATGCGTTCAATGAGTTCATTACCTTTGGTAATATCAACGCCTGAGTCTTGGTAAGTCAATGATGACATCTTGATTTTTTCCGTATAATTAATTTTTTTAAATTCTTTTAATTGAATAAAAAATGGCTTTTTCTTCTCTGCCTAATGCGCTTTCAATTTTACGCATTATTTTAACAGTACCAGTTGTAATGACCCTGTTAAATCATCAATATTTATTCGCTATTATTTTGTTTTTTATAGCGGGTGTGACCGATGCGTTGGATGGCTGGATTGCTAAACGATTTTCTTTTCAAACCAGATTAGGGTCTATCTTAGATCCAATAGCCGATAAGGTGTTGTTGGTGAGCAGTTTTCTTGCGCTTTTTTGGATTGGTTTGTTGCCTTTGTGGTTGTTAATTTTAGTATTTTTACGCGATGTAATAATTGTAGCAGGTACAGTAGGATATTTTCTTGGATCGGACACTTCAGAAGATGAATTATTGACGCCATCAAATCTGTCTAAATTTAACACCGTGTTACAAATTGCTTTGGTGTTGTTTTTGGTCATTGTGCAAATTTACCCCATTGCATATCAATGGACAACGATATTTTTTATTATTATTGCCACTTCTACGGTACTCAGTGGTGCTGATTATGTATGGATATGGACTAAGCAAGTGATTTTGCAAGAGAAGCGTAAATGAATCAGTTGGGTTTGCCGTTCTCGCTTGATTCAAAGATGCTGTTGGATAATTTTGTTGGCAAGAAAAATCAACAAATTCTTGATTTTATCTCTCAATTGTCTACTCAGAAAGCACCTTCAGTGGTGTATGTTTATGGGGGCAAGTCGAGTGGAAGGACTCATTTATTACAAGGGTGCGCATTTGCAGCGCTCAAAGAAAAACTAGAAGTTACCTACATTGATTTTAACCAAGACCTACCTGATGGAGTGATGGATAATCTTGAATCGCTTGATTGGGTGTGCTTAGACAATGTAAATTGTTTGAATGAGAATCAACAGCAAGAATTATTTGACCTTTACAACAGGTCTGTTCAAACTCAGGTGAAATTAATAATGAGTGGTGACGCTCTTCCCACTGAATTAAATTTACTTAAAGATTTAAAAACACGATTGTCTTTAGCGACGATTTTTCATCTTGAATCTTTGGATGATGATTCGAAAAAAGAAGTCATTCAGTCCAAGATGAAAAACCGAAATATAGCCATTGAAAACAAGGTTTATGACTATTTGTTTAAGTACTATTCACGCAATTTAACAGACTTATTGAAAGCCATTGACTGTTTGGATGAGGCTTCATTGCAACAAAAAAATAACATCACTATCCCACTCATCAAACAAGTGTTAAGCATTTAGCCGTCGGTTATTTTGAAGGTTTTTTTCTAAATTTAAATTGTGTTATTTTTGGCATGAGCTGTGAAAAAGGAATGCTCTCAAAGTTTTTGTATTCTTTTTTAACCATTTTCACCAGTTCAAAAATATCACTGATTTTTTCACTTGATGAGTGATTTATAATTTCTTGTAAAGCCAATAGTCCGCCCATTTTTATTTTGGATTGCTGGCCAACGGACAAATTGGTTTGGTAGTGTGATTTGAGGGCAAAATTACTGTTATCACGAATATTGCAATAAAGCGATTGGCAATCCATTGATGCAGTTTTTTTAAGACACGCACCAAATTCTTTTTCAGCCAAGCAATCCTTAGCACTAAATTGGCAGCCACATCTACCGCTAAGTATCAGATGTGAAAAAGGACAAGTGTGATGTTCATTATGCATAAGGACTCATTGCACATTATAATAGTGACTTTACATTTTAGAGTTAAACAATCCATGAATTACCTGCCTATTTTTATTGATATTAAGCAAAAATCTTGTTTGGTTGTTGGTGGCGGTGACATTGCTTATCGAAAAATATCGCTTTTATTAAAGGCGCATGCGCAAGTTGTTTGCATAGGAAAGTCCGTTTGTAAGAATGTTCAGGCATTGGCAAATGAAGGGAAAATCACTCTAATTGAAAAAGCATTTGAATCCTCAGACATTAAAGCCCAGTCTTTGATTGTTTCAGCTACGGATGATGCACCGCTGAATGCACACGTTTCTGAATTAGCAAAATCTGCCAACATTCCGGTTAATGTGGTTGATTCTCCTGATTTATGCTCGTTTGTGATGCCATCAATTGTAGATCGATCCCCTATTGTGATTGCTATTTCATCAGCAGGAAAAGCGCCCGTCTTAGCACGCTTGATTCGCGCAAAGCTCGAAAGTACCATTCCACATGCGTACGGAAAACTCGCAGAACTTGCGGGCAACTTTAGAGATCAAGTTAAAGCTAAATTTAGTAAGATTGAAGACCGACGTTATTTTTGGGAAAAAACTTTCTCAGGCATTATTGCTGAAAAGGTATTCTCGGGCAAGGTCGATGAGGCTAAAGTAGATTTACAAGCTCAGCTTGATGGCAGCGCTGATAGTGAAGTGGGTGAGGTTTATCTGGTTGGCGGTGGACCGGGTGACCCCGATTTACTGACTTTTAAAGCGCTACGACTGATGCAACAAGCCGATGTTATTTTGTACGATCGCCTAGTGTCAGATGGGGTAATGGAGCTTGTACGTCGTGATGCAGAATTAATTTATGTGGGAAAAGAGCGCGATAATCATGCTGTACCACAAGGTGATATTAATCAACTATTGGTTGATTTGGCCAAACAAGGACGACGTGTTTGTCGCTTAAAAGGCGGTGACCCGTTTATTTTTGGTCGTGGTGGTGAAGAGATTGAAACCCTTGCTGAAAACGGTATTCCGTTCCAGGTGGTGCCAGGTATTACCGCAGCGTCAGGTTGTTCAACTTACTCAGGTATTCCATTAACACACCGAGACTATTCACAATCTTGTCGCTTTGTTACAGGGCACTTAAAAGACGGTAGCATGAATTTGCCTTGGGATGAATTAGCTGTTGAACAACAAACCATTGTTTTTTATATGGCATTGGTAGGTGCTAGATATTTATCAGAGCAGTTGATTTCACACGGTATGCGTGGCGATATGCCAGTCGCATTGGTTGAAAAAGGCACCACACCAGATCATCAAGTTTATGTGACAACACTAGCAGAGTTGCCTAATTTAGTTGAGAATACAACCATTCATGCACCAACGTTAATTATCATTGGTGAAGTGGTTAAGCTTAGAGAAAAACTAAATTGGTTTGACGTAGATAACGACTAATTTTTTAATCCTATTGCTTTAAAGATCATTGCTGCTGGGCAAAATCCTGTGAAGGCTGATTGAAATAAATTAAAGCCCACAAAGCCAGTTAACCATAGCCAATTAGCATTTTGAAAAAAAGCTGAAGTAATCACTTCGGACCCCAATAGTAATGAAGTCATTACAATGATGCCACCCATTGCTGAAACAGCGTTGTTAATTGTCATATTTTCTCCTCTCTTAGTTTTTGAAAGTTATCACTGTAACATTAATTAGGTATAATTTCAAATCTTTGCTCTCAAGGGGTGGTGAGTAGAATGCGGGAGTGGTGGAATTGGTAGACACGCTGGATTTAGGTTCCAGTGTCGTAAGACGTGAGAGTTCGAGTCTCTCCTTCCGCACCATAATCCTATTTAGGTTATGAAAACAATCATTCAACACAGTACTGATGCGCAGATTTCTACACAGATAACAGACATCTATCACTGTAAGATCAAGTATTACGATACACACATTCGTTTCTATACCGATCAACAAATTGATCTTGATGTGTTAAGACAAACTCATTCAACTGATTTTAATTATCTACCCACACTTGATTTTTCACAAATAAAGTTATTTGTGAGCGATATGGACTCGACCTTAATTAATATTGAATGCATTGATGAGATTGCTGATTTTGCAAATATTAAGCCTCAAGTGGCTGCTATTACTGAACGTGCCATGCAGGGTGAGTTGGATTTTAAAACCTCTTTAATTGAGCGTGTTGCTTTATTAAAAGGACTTGATATTGATGTATTGAACAAGGTTTATGCTGATCGATTGCGAGTAAATGAGGGAGGTAGGGAGTTGGTTCAGTTTTTAAAAACCAAGTCGATAAAAACTTCAGTTGTGTCTGGCGGGTTTACTTTTTTTACCAATCGATTAGCCAAAGATCTAGGTTTAGACCATTCCCGTGGATGTGTGTTAAACATTGAGAATAATCAACTAGCAGGAACGGTACAAGAGGATATTATTGACGCTCATGCTAAGGCTGAATTTGTGCGAGAGCTGTGCAACGAGTATTCAATTGAGCTTAATCAAGTGATTGTCGTTGGCGATGGCGCTAATGATTTAGAAATGATGAAAATAGCAGGATTGTCAGTGGCTTATCACGCAAAACCGTCAGTATTGGCGCAAGCAAATATTGTCATTAGTTTCGGTGGATTAGATAAAATAATAGATTTATTCGATGAATAGGATTTTATGCTAGTTGAAATTGGACATTTTGCATTAGTACTTGCATTGGTGTTTACCTTGCTACAGGTAATATTACCAGCAATCGGATTTGCTAAACAAAACAAAACATTGGTTCAATTAACTAAACCTCTTCTATGGGGTCAGTTCTTTTGGATTGCAGTGTCATTTGCTGTACTCATGAACGCTTTTGTTGTAGATGATTTTACTGTTAAATATGTAGCTAATAATTCAAATACAGAATTACCTTTACTTTTTAAGGTCTCTGCCGTTTGGGGTGCACACGAAGGTTCGTTGTTATTGTGGGCGCTCATTCTTAGTGCTTGGAGTGTTGCAGTATCAGTCTTTTCTAAGCGTTTGCCTTCAGAAGTACTTAATCATATATTGATTGTTCTAGGCTTAATTAGTATTGGATTTTTATTATTTTTATTAATTACTTCCAATCCTTTTGAGCGCTTAAGTTTTATGCCTGTGCAGGGAAGAGAGCTTAACCCTTTACTGCAAGATTTTGGTTTAGCAATTCATCCGCCGATGTTATACATGGGTTATGTGGGTTTGGCAATACCCTTTGCATTTGTACTTTCTTCACTTATTCGTGGACAATTGGATTCAACTTGGCTCAGGTGGTCTCGCCCTTGGACCTTGGTTGCCTGGGCATTTTTAACGTTTGGTATTACACTTGGATCTTGGTGGGCCTATTATGAACTCGGCTGGGGCGGTTGGTGGTTTTGGGATCCGGTAGAAAATGCATCCTTTATGCCATGGCTAGTGGCGACTGCTTTGGTGCATTCTTTGAGTGTGAGTGAAAAACGTGGCGCTTTTAAACATTGGACAGTGCTGTTGGCGATCTCAGGTTTCTCTTTAAGTTTATTGGGTACTTTTCTAGTGCGTTCTGGTATTTTGACTTCTGTGCATTCTTTTGCCGCAGATCCAGCCAGAGGTCTCTTTATTTTGATATTTTTAGTGATTGTGATCGGTGGCTCGTTAATACTGTATGCATGGCGAGCTACCTTGATGCGTAGTAGTAATACATTTTCTCTCTTATCTAGAGAGAGTGGCTTATTGATTAATAATATCTTGTTAGTGGCGGCGATGCTCAGCGTATTTTTAGGTACGCTTTACCCGCTTTTGTTAGACTCATTAGGTTTGGGGAAAATTTCAGTCGGCGCACCTTATTTTGATGCGGTGTTTGTACCAATTATGATCCCCGCAGTATTGGTAATGGCTGTTGGGCCATTTTTACGTTGGAAAAAAGACACAATCAAAAGAACTGGAAATCTACTAAAAATTATCTGGGCTAGTATTTTTCTATTATTTATCGTAACTTTATTTTTAACTGATAATATTTTTGTTCTATTGGCCACGTTTTTATTTGTTTGGATAGTGTTGCATTCATTAATGTTATTCATTCAGAGGTATCGTCAAAAAGGCACTATGAGTACTGCATTTATTGGCATGATAATGGCACACATTGGTATTGCTGTGTTTTTATTAGGTGCAACGGTTACCACTCAGTATGGTATTGAAAAAGATTTAAAAATGGAGCTCAATGAAACCGTTGATATTAAAGGCTACCAATTTACTTTCAAAGGCGTTAATAATTTTTCAGAACGAAATTACCAAGGCTTTAAAGGGCATATAGAGGTGCATTACGAGGGAGGTAAAATTGTAGATCTCAAACCTGAGAAGCGTAATTACAACACAGGTATGCCAATGACAGAAGCCGCTATTGATCCTTCCTTATATCGAGACCTTTATGTTGCACTAGGTGAGCCTTTGGAGAGCAGTGCATGGAGTTTAAGGATATATTATAAACCACTGATTCGCTGGATATGGTTGGGTGGAATATTAATTTCATTGGGCGCATTGCTGGCTGCCTTTGATAGGCGCTACCGATTAAGGAGAAAATCATGAGTATGTACCTGTGGTTTGGTTTGATGATCGCTACTTCTGTACTTTGGACGCTTTGGTTTTTTTATCGGCCACTTAAAGATAACAGGACAGATCTTGAAAGTTCAAACATCGAATTAGGCAAGCAAAAACAACTTGAATTAGAACAAGATTTAGAACAAGGTTTAATTAATGATGGTGAATTCAATAAGGCCGTTGAAGAAATCACTCAAACACTTGCGATTGAGTTAAATCAAACTAGCGTTAATTTAAATAAAAAACAAGGCACTCTATGGTGGGCTATTATCTTGGTATTAATTGCTTTACCAGCTACATCTTTATTGACGTACAACTATTTAGCCCCAAAGCACGATGTGGAGAAGGTTGCTAGTATTGCTCAAGTGCAGAATGCGCCGCTTAGCTTAGAACAAAGTGTGGTTAAAATCAAACAGGGCCTAGTGGGAGACCCAAATAATGCCGATTCTTGGAAAATTCTAGGGCTTACCTATTTTGAACTCGGTCAACTTGAAGAATCTTTAGGCGCTTATGAGCGCGCATACCAGCTAGCCCCTAAAGATGTTGGATTATTGGTTGAATACGCATCAGTCATTGCTACTTCTCAAAACGATCAATTCGTGGGTCGGGCATCAACTTTAGTGCGAGAAGCGTTAGAGATTAATCCTAATGCACCCGATGCTTTGTATTTGGCAGGACTGGTCTCTGTCAATGCGGGGCAATTTGATTTAGCCAAAAAAGTTTGGCAACGAGCTTTGTCATTGTTGCCTCAAGACCACCCTGATCGTACTATTCTAGAAAATATTTTGGTTGAATTGGCAGAAATACAAGGTGAGGGAATTCCTCAACATCAAGTGACTGTTAATGTTGATTTATCTGAACGCTTGCGCCAGGCAGAATTTAGCGAATATTATTTAATGGTTTATATTAAAGCCGCACAAGGTAGGCCGATGCCAATTGCCATTCAGAAAATTAAACTCAAAGATTTTTCAGGGAAGGCAGTGCTCACGGATGGAAATTCAGTCATGCCGAGTAGCAAGTTATCTCAATCCGGTGAAGTAGTTGCTGTAGTGCGTCTTAGTCAGTCTGGCTCAGCAATGAAACAAGCGAATGATGTTCAAGTACTCAGTCCAGTGATTAATGTTAGAGATAATCCAACGGTTAATTTGCAGGTAGAATAATCGCCTACCATGAGTGATACTTTACAACTAGCAAAAGATTTAATCAGTCGACCTTCAGTCACACCTAAGGATGAAGGCTGCCAGTTGCTTATGATAGATCGACTTGAGTCGGTTGGTTTTTCGATTAAGTCTTTAAAATTTGGCGAAGTTGAAAACTTTTGGGCAACTCATGGCGATACTGGACCAGTATTCGTTTTCGCCGGCCATACTGACGTTGTGCCCGTGGGTAAAAATTGGCAGACTGATCCTTTTAATCCAATAGTAAAAGACGGTTTACTGTATGGTCGAGGAGCGGCTGATATGAAAGGTTCACTTGCTGCGATGGTAGTAGCAAGTGAACGATTCGTTGCAGATTTTCCTAGTCACAAAGGCAGTATTGGTTTTTTGATCACGGCTGATGAAGAAGGTCCGGCCGTTGATGGTACGGTGAAAGTTTGTGAGTATTTAAAAAAATCAAACCAATCAGTTGATTATTGTTTAGTGGGTGAGCCATCTTCAACTGAGCAACTGGGTGATGTTATTAAAAATGGTCGTCGTGGCTCTTTGAATGGCCGCTTAACGATTATAGGCAAGCAGGGGCACATTGCATACCCGCATTTGGCTAACAATCCTATTCATCTCGCCATACCAGCGTTGGATGATTTGTGTCGTGAATTATGGGATGAAGGTAATGACTATTTCCCTGCTACCAGTTTTCAAATTTCCAATGTTCATTCTGGGACAGGTGTGACTAATGTTATTCCAGGTAATACTGAAATTGTATTTAATTTTAGATATTCAACCGAGTCTACTCATGAACAATTGCAAGATCGAGTAGCGGCAATTTTAGATAAGCGCGCGCTTAACTACACAATTAATTGGGAGCATTCTGGTTATCCTTTTTTAACGCCTGAAGGCGATTTAGTGAATGCTTGTGTGGATGCAATTCAAGTGGTGAAAGGTATTGATGTTGAATTATCAACCTCAGGAGGCACTTCAGACGGCCGGTTCATTGCACCGGTGTTAGATGCTCAAGTGGTTGAGCTGGGTCCTCTTAATGCAACCATTCATCAAGTTGATGAGTGCGTTAGTACACAAGATTTGGATGATTTAACCGATATTTATTATCAAGTTCTTAAAAATATTTTAGTCTGATGCGTTTTGATGTTATTACACTTTTCCCTGAAATGTTTTCAGCGATTAAAGATGAGGGTGTGATTGCACGCGGGATTAAGAAATCGCTATTATCCATTCACACTTGGCAACTACGTGACTTTAGCGACAACAAACATCGGAATATTGACGACAAGCCATATGGTGGCGGTGCTGGTATGGTAATGCAAGTTAAACCCATACGTGATTGTATTAGAAAAATTAAACAAGACACACCTGGGACAATGGTTATTTACTTATCACCTCAAGGTGAAAAATTGACCCATGATTTAGCTAAAGAATTGTCAGAGTTAGATTCGATTGCTTTATTGTGTGGTCGTTATGAAGGCGTGGATGAGCGCGTGATTGAGCATGATGTTGATAAGGAAGTCTCGATTGGTGATTATGTGATTAGTGGTGGTGAGCTCGCTGCAATGGTGCTTATTGATACTGTAAGCCGACAAATACCGGGTGTGCTTGGTAACCAGGATTCTTTAAACGACTCATTTTCAAATGGTTTATTGGATTATCCGCACTACAGTCGACCTGAAGAAATTGACAGCCAGGCAGTGCCCGCAGTTTTACTTAGTGGTCATCAAGCTAATATCAACGCTTGGCGTAGTAAACAGTCTATTAAAAAAACCGAAGAAAAACGAAAGGATTTGCTTAAATAACAAACGGTTGCTTTTTTTTATATTTTTTCTATAATCAAACTAGTTATTTTGTAACGGCGCAAAATACAATATTAAGCATTGTTGCTTTACAAGTTGCCCATGGTGGGTTTATTATTTTGTAAGTTAATGAAAACTTACTATTATCGGAGGAGATGAGTATGAAATTTGTAACGGCAATTCTTAGACCGCACAAATTAGACGATGTCAGGGAGGCATTATCTGAGGTTGGAGTATCTGGAATCACAGTGACTGAAGTTAAAGGCTTTGGTCGTCAAAAAGGACACACTGAGCTGTATCGTGGCGCAGAGTATCAAATTGATTTTTTACCAAAAATTAAATTAGAGATTGCAATTCCTGCATCTAAGTTGGATGAAGTGATTGAAGTGATCATTAATGTTGCCAATTCTGGCAAGGTTGGCGATGGCAAAATTTTTGTCACTAATTTAGATAAAGTGGTTCGTATTCGCACGGGCGAAACTGACCAAGATGCACTTTAAGGAGTAAAAAATGAAAAAATTATTAATATTATTGGCTTTATTGCCAATGACCGTGTTCGCCGAAGGTTTGAATGGTGCGAATACCTCGTGGATTCTAACGTCAACCGTGTTAGTTTTATTTATGACCTTGCCAGGTCTGGCATTATTTTATGGTGGTTTAGTACGCACTAAGAACATTTTGTCAGTTTTGATGCAGTGTTTTGCTATTGCTGGCATTGTGTCAATCCTTTGGCTGGTGGCTGGCTATTCAATCGCCTTTGCTGAGGGTAATGCTTATTTTGGTGATTTATCCAAGTTTATGTTGTCAGGTATTTTAGAAGGTACAGTACATAGTAGTGGTATTCCTGAAAGCTTGTTTGCACTTTTCCAGATGACGTTTGCTATTATTACCCCAGCACTAATCATAGGTGGCTTTGCTGAGCGTATGAAATTTTCAGCAGTGCTATTGTTTAGTGCGATTTGGCTAATTGTAGTTTATGCACCAATTACTCACTGGGTGTGGGGCGGCGGTTGGCTACAAAACATGGGCTTGTTAGACTTTGCTGGTGGTACGGTTGTACATATTACTGCCGGTGTTGCTGCTTTGGTGGCGGCAATTGTAATCGGTCCTCGCAATGGCTTCCCATCAAAGCCAATGCCACCACATAACATGACCATGACCATTACCGGTGCGGCGATGCTATGGGTTGGCTGGTTCGGCTTTAATGGTGGTTCTGCATTGGCGGCAAATGGTGATGCGGCAATGGCAATGCTGGTGACACACATTTCAGCAGCAGCAGGCGCAATGACTTGGATGTTCTATGAATGGGTTAAGTTTGGTAAGCCAACGGCCTTAGGTGCAGTGACTGGTATGGTTGCTGGTTTAGGCACGATTACACCGGCTTCTGGTTTTGTAGGTCCTGCAGGTGGTTTAGTAATTGGTATTGTTGCAGGTATTGTGTGTTTCAACGCAGTTATACTTATTAAGCAAAAATGGAAAATTGACGATTCGTTGGATGTCTTTCCAGTGCATGGTGTTGGTGGCGTGATCGGTACATTAATGGCGGCAGTTTTTGCATCAAATGAATTGGGAATTTTTAGTGGTCAAGGCTTGGCAGAAGGTATGACTATTATGTCTCAATTAAATATTCAGGCAATCGGTGTTGTGGCAACGTTTACTTATACCGCTGTTGCAACTTATATTATTCTTAAAGTAGTTAATATGATTACAGGTTTAAGAGTGAGCGAAGAAGAAGAGCAACAAGGCTTAGACATTGTGTCTCATGAAGAAAAAGGCTACGATCTTTAATTAATCTGAGTCTTTTATTAAAACCCATTAATGGCGAGTCATTAATGGGTTTTTTTACGCCTTTAAAAATCAATTCGTATATAATTACAACATAGCCTTATTGTTTATTTGAATGCGTATTAATCACCCTTTAGTTGGCTCCATGGTAGCCTTAATCACTCCGATGCTTGAAGATGGATCGGTGGATTTTAATGCTCTTAAAACGCTGGTTGATTTTCACGTTGATTCAGGCACTAAGGCCATTGTTTCTATGGGTACAACGGGTGAAAGCGCAACGCTTAATCACGATGAACACGTTGAAGTGATGCAAAAAACCGTTGAGTTTGCACAAGGGCGTATTGCCATTATTGCAGGCACGGGCGCTAACTCTACCACTGAGGCGATTGAACTTACTCAAGCGGCAAAAGATATCGGCGCTGATTTTTGTTTACTGGTAACGCCGTATTACAATAAGCCTACTCAGGAAGGGCTTTATCAGCATTATAAAGCCATTGCTGAAGCGGTTGATATTGATCAGATTTTGTACAACGTTCCAGGTAGAACTGCAGTGGATTTGTCGGTTGATACGGCGGTACGTTTATCTACCATTGATAACATTATTGGCATTAAAGATGCTACGGGTGATTTGAAAGTGGCCCAAGCTTTGATAAGCCAATGTCCTGAGGGTTTTTTACTTTACAGTGGTGACGATGCTACCGCAGTTGAGTTTATTTTAATGGGCGGTCATGGCGGTATTTCCGTGAGTGCGAATGTTGCCCCTAAACAAGTGTCTGACGCTTATAATGCTGCTATGAATAATGATAGAAATTTAGCAGAATCAATCAATGAAAAATTGAGTGATTTACATCAGCATTTATTTGTTGAATCAAACCCTATTCCTGTTAAATGGGCACTGCATAAAATGGGAAAATGTGAAAGTGGTATTCGTTTGCCATTAACTAAATTATCACAACAATTTCAAATAATTCTACAACAAGACTTATCTTCACTAGGAGTTATATCAAAATGATCAATAAATTATTAATTCTTTTAATGGCACTGTCTTTAGGCGGTTGTATTTCTTTGGACAAAAAAGAAAATAAACAAGCTGGTCTTGGAGAGAGAAGTATTAACTATTACTCTGACAAAACAGTAACTTCATTAGAAATTCCGCCCGATTTAACCAAACCCAGTTCACAAAATGCATTCAAGCTAAGTGAGTATGTGTCCGTTCAAGAAGACACGATTAGTTTTTCTGAAAAAGATAACGCCATTAAGGAGGCATCAAGCATTCTAAGGGCGCCATCTAACGTTGAGGTTAAAAAGGCGGGAGAACGTCGTTGGTTGGTGGTTGATAAAAAACCAGATGCTGTTTGGAATCTGTCTAAAAGTTTCTTTAAATCTCATGGTTTTTCAATTAAAAAAACCAATAAAAAGATTGGCATAATGGAAACGGATTATTTAGAAAGTCATGCCGAGATCCCAGATCAGTCTTTAGGTGTTATTCGCTCCATGCTTAAAAAGGCACTAAAGGCTAGATATGCCTTACCAATTGTAGATAAATATCGTATTCGTATTGAGCCAACTGACAATGGCAACAAGTCTGAAGTTTATTTGACACTGACTTCCATGGTGGAAGTTATTACTGGAGAAGGTGGAGAGGCTGAAAATACTATTTGGCAGTCTCAAGAAAAAGACCAGGCCTTAGAAACGGAAATGTTATATCGTTTGATGACATTCTTAGGTAGCGATCACGCTATAGCAAGGGAAAAAATTATTGCTGCTAAAGAAGAGAAAAATCTAGCAGTGAGCATTGCTGATGGTGTCGGTGGTTATGCAAAATTAGTTTTTTCTTTAAACCAGTACGATACTTGGGATAATGTAGGTTGGGCGTTGGATCAGCTCGAAGTTGATGTTGAGGATAAGGATGTTAAAGAGGGTAGCTTTTACATTAACGTTGCTAGAACAGAAGATTTAGGGATATTTTCACGTATGTTCGGTGATGATGCAGTTAAAAAATCTTTCCAAATTATTGTTAAGCAGACGGGTACAGATAAGACCGAAGTCTATTTTAATGATTTGTCAGAAGAAAATGAACAAGCGACTATTGACTTTAGCCATGAATTTTTAGGAAACATTGCAAAGCAGTTTTAAGTGCAGGTAATACAAAGGTGACACTGTCACAGACAATCGTTGACAAGATCATCCGCCAACAAATATTGGTGGATGATTTATCAAATGATGAGTTGGCAGAATTTTGTCAAATAGCAAATTTAGCTTATCGTTCTGGAAGTTCAATCATTAGCGATCAAGATTATGATTTTATTTATCTTGCAGCGTTAAAAGAAAGAGATTCAAACAACCCACTTTTAAAGACAATAGAGCCAGAAGGCCATGAATTTTCTGAAGAGAAGGTTTTGTTGCCAGAAATTATGCTTTCTACTGATAAGGCTTACTCTTGGGGAGAGATAAATAAGTGGATAGGACGATTAGAAAAATCAGCCGTTGAGATTGTTTTAGACTCACAAGATATTCAAATAAAAGCCACACCAAAGCTAGATGGATTTGCCGGATTTGATGATGGCAATCGTCTTTATACCCGAGGTGATGGAAAAAAAGGCAGTGATATTAGCCGTGTTTTTGAGCGAGGATTGGCAGTTTACAATGATTCTGGTCGTGGTCAAGGTGCAGGCGAAATCGTGGTTAAAAAAAGCTATTTTGAACAATACTTGTCAGATAGTTTTGAATATCCACGAAATTTTCAAGCCAGCCTAATTAAGGAAAAGGAATTAGACGACAAAGCCAAACAAGCGATTTCAGAAAAGGCAGCATTGTTCGTGCCTTTTTCAGATCTACCCACTTGGAAAGGCGATATTAAAAAGTTAATTTCTCAATTTGATTCTATTGTTGAACGGGTTTTACAAATGGTGGATTTCGATGTTGATGGTGTGGTATTTGAAGTCACTAATGAGAATTTAAAAAACTACATGGGTGCTAATCGAAAATTCCATCGCTGGCAAATTGCCTTTAAGGAAAATAAAGATAAAGCACAAGTTAAGGTTTTATCGGTAACGCCTCAAGTTGGGCGTACCGGTAAGATTACACCAGTGGCAGAGCTGGAACCGACACTGCTGAGTGGTGCAACGATTGTACGAGCAACAGGGCACCACTACGGATTGGTAAAAGAGCAGGGTTTAGGTGCAGGCAGTGTGATTGAGCTTACACGCTCGGGGCTGGTCATCCCTAAGATTAATCAAGTCTTAAAATCGGCACCTGTTAAGATTCCAAAGTTATGCCCAAGCTGTAGTGAAGCATTAGAGTGGGAGTCTGATTTTCTAATGTGCGTTAATCACGATTTATGCCCAGCACAAGTGATTGGAAAAATGGAATATTTTTTCAAGATATTAGCCAATAATGATGGGTTTGGCATTGCCACGATTGAAAAACTTTATGAACACGGCATTCGTAAAATTTCACAAATTTATGCACTGAGTGCAAGTGATTTGAGTGACATGGGTTTTGGTGATAAAACCAGTACAAATTTAGTTAATCAATTAAAACGATCAACCAATGAGCAGATTGAAGATTGGCGTTTTTTGGCGGCTTTTGGTGTGGTGAGAATGGGCATGGGTAATTGTGAGAATTTATTAAAGTCATATCCGCTTAATGAAATATTTGAGCTTAATTTAGAACAAATATCAGCCATTGATGGTTTTGCAGAGTTAACCGCTCAGATGATTGTGACAGGTCTTAAAATTATTCAAACAGAATTTAACTTACTTAGTCGGTATCGATTTAATTTAGAAATTACTTCTTTACAAAAAAATCTAGAAGAGTTTGCTCATGTCTTATTTGGGAAAAAAATTGTTTTTACCGGAAAGATGCAAGGCTCTAGAGATAAGATGAAAAAGCATGCAAAATCTATCGGAATAAAGATTTTAACCAGTGTTAGTGCTAAAACAGATTATTTGGTGGTTGGTGAAAAAGTTGGGCAAAAGAAAATTGAAAGCGCAAAAAAATTTGGAGTTAAAGTGCTGTCTGAGGAAGATTACCAAGCTATGATTGAGCGACAAATGCAAAAAAACAGTTTACAATTAAGTTTGAATTAAACGATGTTAAGTTTTTTTATTGAGGAATTTTTAAGAAAATGAAAATTTCAGCGTTAATTGATAAGCAAAAAGATTTTTTGACTAATGAGCTAGAAGGTGGTTTTAAGCAATTAGCTCAGCAGTGTAATGGTGTAATGGACAGCACGGTTAGACTCGATGAGTTGTTGTTTGCGCATATGCAAAAATGTCGATATGCAAATTTAGTTTACGTACTTGATCATAATGGTGTTCAACTGAGTGCCAATATTAATAAAAATGAGATATTATCTGACTTTCAAGGTCAGGATCTTTCAGCGCGCCCATTTTTTAATATAATTAATCATCAGCATTCATTTTATTTATCCGATGCTTATATTTCAGGGGTAACTTTAAAGCCTTGTATTAGTGCCGTGCAAGCTATTTGCCAGAATGATAAATTGATTGGTATGTTGGTGTTCGATCTTGAGCTGGAAAAACTACCACTGCTTGATCAGAAAATTGGCTTAAGTGATTTTCGTCAAATAAAAGGTGATCCAGAAATTAGATCAAATTTATTTAACCAAAATAGAGTTCAGTCCGCTATGGATCAGTCGATTGATACGGTGCATAACATTGCTACTGAACTGCTATGTGAGTTGGGCGTGTTCCATCTTAAGTTGCATTATGCTTCTTCTAGGGCGACTATTTGGACTTATGATGACCCGTATAATTACCGGCTGCATGTTTTGGACGAAATTATTAACCCTAACATTTGTCTTTTGTATCCTAAAAAACCCTATCCACGAGAGGCGAAAGTATCCCAAGAGCAAGTTAAGCAAGTATTGAATAATTTTCATTACATGCGCTTTATGGACGAAAATTTATACTTAAAAACAGGCAGTTTAAACATCATGAATGGCACAGTAGGAATTAGTTTTTCATGTGACGGTAATCATTATTTGTCAGTCGCGCAATTTTTAGAAAATTTTGAAGAAATGTATACTTAATATTAATTTTGGGTCAAGATAACTTTAGAGGCTCTTTTCTAAAAATCGCAAGCAAAATTCTATAAATATTTTGCTTGCGATTATTAAATCTAAATTCACATTCTTTTAAGTGTAAATTAAACATCTTTTTATC
>Ga0233449_1001137_pt1 | contig 25691 bp, 30 predicted proteins | sample SI_124_October20_FD_183012 | JGI IMG/M metagenome (GOLD analysis project Ga0233449, IMG submission 183012) | Seawater microbial communities from Saanich Inlet, British Columbia, Canada - SI_124_October2016_200_MG | ecosystem: Environmental > Aquatic > Marine > Inlet | place: Canada: British... | reverse complement strand
CCATCTTGCAGGGCAGAAAGAGCTGTATCAAAATCAAAATCATTTCGCATGTGTCATTCCTTTTCTTCAGTTTAATGAAATGACACGGAATTTCTAACGCTCCCGGAATGTCTGTCAAAGTTCCGACTGCTTCGGCAGTCTTGCCTGGCACCGGCGTATCCGGTCTGCCCGGTTCTTCTGAAATAACGTCACTGCTTTCCGGCAAAGAAGGTGGCCTTACTAATCCGGCAAATCCGTTTAAGCCGGTTTCCCCCGTCGTGCCGCAATATGAGGAACCATTTGTTCAACAAGGACTTTCGATTGAGAGTTCTGCACCAAAAACGTTCAATGGTAAATTGGAAGTACCGTCCTTGGTTCGTCTCGATCAGCAACCCTTGTCACTGGCGGAAAAAATGTATCCGGAGATGGGTTATGACGAGCATGTTTACGAGTCATGGTCAGATGAGGTGAAGCAACAAGTTCAGAAAAAACATCCAGGTTTTGCCAATCAACAGGCCGCGATCCAGCCGCGTCTGCCGGATACCCCGGAAGATGTTCTTGATCCGGATTATTATCCGCTGCCCGAAAATCCCCGGTTCAAGGATTTGTACTATCACGGCGTCTGGAAAGAGAAAAAGTCCCTGAAATCCTGATCGAATTTTTGACTTACATGTCCGCCCGCACGATACAATATTTGTGCGGGTTTTTTTGTGCCTGTCTGAATGGCAGGTCCAAATATGGCAGGTCCATTTAATGTGCGGAGCGTGACCTGGATAACATCCTGGCACCTCCGCACATATTCTGCACCTTATCCACAACTTTCTACCAGTCCCAGGCAATCGCATACTTGTAATTCGCAATATGTCGTGTCAGGGTACACTACATAGTGTTATGAGGGGTGTGCAGCCGCAATATCTTGCGTATGTGGGCGAATCAGGGATAACAGGCGTCGAACGCTCAGGTTCGGCAGATCAGCCTGATAACAAGGCCTGACGTTTGACAAAAAGCTGTAATTCCTTGCTGACGGGACCTGCAATGTGGGGGTGGCCATGAGTATCGCCGAAGTCGACTTTTCTGCAGCAAATCCGCTTGATCTTGTCGAACAACTTGTTTCTGCCAATGAATGGATGTTTGAACGTCCCACGGACGAAGAGCTTGCCGTGTGTGTCGATGGCCAGTGGAACAAGTATCAACTGTGGTTTGCCTGGCGTGAAGATCTGGGCGTCATGCAGTTCACCTGCGCCTTCGACATGAAGGTTGCCGAACAACGCTACGCCGATGTCTGTATGCTGCTGGCCAAAATCAACGAGCGCATGTGGATCGGGCATTTTGATCTGTGTGCCGACGATGGCATGTTGATGTATCGCCAGGCTTTGATGGTCGGCGACAACGGCGCCAGTTCAACGCAAATCGAGGAACTGGTCGAAATCGCCTTGCTGGAATGCGAGCGGGTTTTCCCGGCCTTCATGTTCCTGGTCTGGGGCGGTAAATCAGCAGATGAAGCACTTGCTGCCGCCATGCTGGAAACCCACGGCGAAGCGTGAGGTTGTTTGTCGCTCACGCCCAGGGTGCCTTCGGCACGGGCTCCGCGGGGGCAGCGCATGCGCGCTGGAAATGCAGTCGCATTCCTGGGTGCAAGTGAACCAGGTTTGGGTATTTCTGCAGTGGGTTAAGCCCCCACATATCGCCCGCCATCCATGTTGCAACCACGGTTTTGTGGCGGCACAATAATCCCCAACTGCATTGATTAATTTATAAGCTAACCAGTGCCATTGAGGCGCAAAGCCACTAGCGGCGCTTGAGCGGCCATCAATTTCCCCTGGAAGGGGAAATTGGCTAAACAGGGGATATTGGATAATCGAAGCAAGTTAAGCCTCACACATCGCCTGCCATCCATGTTGCAACTACGCATTCATGACGGCACAATAATACCCAACTGCATTGCATGTATTATAAGCTGACCAGCGCCATTGAGGCGCAAAGCCACTAGCGGCGCTTGAGCGGCTATCAATTTCCCCTGGAAGGGGAAATTGGAATAAGGAGAGCTACAATGTCCGGACCTGTATTACTTGTTGGCTGTGGCAAGATGGGGGGTGCCATGCTGGGTGGCTGGCTGGATCGTGGTCTGGCGGCGGACAGTGTGCACATTGTCGAACCCTTTGCCGAGAATGCGGCGGCGGCGGCAAAACTTGGTGTCAATGTTTATGACGCTCCCGGTGATCTGCCCGCCGATCTGGCACCGGCCGTTGTGATATTCGCCGTCAAACCACAGCAGATGGCAGACGCGGCCCCGGCCTTTTCGGGTTTTACCTCTTCGGCAGTATATCTTTCCATCGCGGCGGGCACCCCGATTTCGACCTTTGAAAACTTCCTCGGGTCGGAGGCGGCAATTGTCCGATCCATGCCTAATACGCCTGCTGCTGTGCGGCGCGGGATTACGGTTGCCTGCCCGAACGGCAATGTTTCCGATGACCAACGCGCCTTGTGCCATGACATGCTGGAAGCAGTTGGCGATGTTGGCTGGGTTGATGACGAAGGGCTGATTGACGCCGTGACGGCGACGTCGGGCAGTGGTCCGGCTTATGTCTTTTTACTGATCGAATGTCTGGCCAAGGCGGGGCAGGAAGCCGGGTTGTCGGCAGAGATGGCCATGCAACTGGCCGCTGCCACCGTCAGCGGGGCCGGGGAACTGGCGCGTCAGGCGGATGATGAAGCTGCCACCCTGCGCAAGAATGTAACCAGTCCCGGCGGCACAACGGCAGCAGCACTTGAGGTCTTGATGGCAGAAAGTGACGGATTGCAACAGTTGATGACACGGGCGGTTGCAGCGGCTGCCGACAGATCGCGGGAATTGGCCAAGCTGGCCTGATCCCGTAGCCTCCTGATCACAAGTTTGTTTGACCCTGATATTTGACCTGCAATGGTGGGCAGAAAATGTTAGACTTTTGGGTCAACAGGACAGGAAATTATGGCCAAGGCACCGGATAAATCGAAAGCCGCGAAAAAACCGCGCAAACGTGCAACAAAGAAGGCAGCAGCTGAGCCTTTTGACCGCGCCCTGGACGCCATGCTGACGCTTGCCGGGCAGCTTGGCTGGCGCGATTTAACGCTCGCCGATATCGCCGGTGAAGCAAGATTAAGCCTCACTGAATTACGCAATATCGCCGGATCGAAACAGGCACTGCTGGGCAAATTCATGCAGCGGATTGATCAGGCTGTGCTGGCAGGTGCGGCTGCCGATGATCCAGCCGAGCCCGCCAAAGACCGTTTATTCGATGTCTGCATGCAACGCTTTGATGCCTTGCAGCCGTGGCGCGAAGCTATCAAGGCCATTGCCCGGGATATTTCTGTCGATCCAATGGCCGCCATTTGTCTTGGCCTCCATCGCCGCCGCTCGATGATCTGGATGCTCGAAAAGGCAGGTATTTCTTCTGCAGGATTGAAAGGTCGTGTCCGCGGCGCGGGCCTCAACGCGATCATGTTGTCGGCCCTGCGCGTTTGGTTGAAAGACGAGAGTGAGGACATGTCGGCGACCATGGCCCGGCTGGATCGGGATTTGGCACGCGCAGACAAGCTTGTGCAATCTCTTCAGGGCGGCAGGCCCTTCCGGCAAACAGCAGAAGCCGCAAATTCCTGAAATTCGAAGTTAGGCGAGGTGGTAACGGTGGTTGAACAAATCACGTTTTATGATTTCATGAAGGTTGATGTGCGCGTCGGCACCATCATCGCCGTTGAAGAATTCCCCGAAGCCCGAAAGCCTGCCCTGAAACTGCGGGTGGATTTTGGTGAGGAGATCGGCATCCGTAAAACCTCGGCGCAAATTACGGTGCATTATACGGAGAAAGACTTGCTGGGCCGTCAGGTCGTAGGGGTAATCAATTTCCCGCCGCGTCAGATCGGCAAGTTCATGTCCGAAATACTGGTGCTGGGCGTGCCCGACGATGCAGGTGAAGTTGTCTTGATGCGACCCGATCTCAAGGTGCCGAACGGTGGGCGTCTGTTTTGATTGCACTTCAGATGGCATAAATATATCCGGTTTGATGTAAGTTTTTTTTACCATCTCCCACCAACCTGCGTTTAAGTTAGACATTCAACAGCTATAGTAACCCCTGAGAATAGTAACAGTGTTTCAGGCAGGGTCGATGCTGCCTGGTCTAATGAATTTGGTCCCTGTATGCCTGATTTTGTAAAATTCATACGTAATTTTGTCGGGAGTCCAGCCCAGCCCCCAGCCTTTGATCCAGACCGCGAACGGTTGTTGTATCTGGCAGAATACGGTTCCGGCTGGTTCTGGGAAACGGATACTGATCATCGCCTGACCATGCTGATTGGGGCACTCGTTGATCCTCGTAAGGTGATGGGCATGACCCGCGAGGAATTGTCGACTGCGCGGGATCTCAAGGAAACGGGAAAGTGGGATCGGTACAGGGCAGCGCTCGCCAGACGTGAACCGTTCGACGACTTCGTCTGCGAGATCGAAGGCCCAGCCACTGTGTCAAAAACGGGCAAAACTGCCTGGATCAGTGTGTCCGGTCAGCCGCGCCTGGATGAACAAGGAAATTTCGCTGGCTATCGCGGAACCGGAAATAATGTCACCCGACGGGTTCGTGAAACCCGCCACCTCGAAGATACGCTCGAGAGGTTTCATCTGTTCGTCGAACATTCACCTGCTGCGGTATTTATTCAGCAAGACAGGGTCATCAAATATCTTAACAAGGCCGCCGTTGATCTGTTTGATATTGAAGACCCTGAATTGATGATCGGCCAGAGCATTTCAAGTTTGATCCTGGACGAACGTCGCGATGCTTTTGAACGCAGGTATCAGGCTGCCCTTGCCGGGGAACATCCGCCTTTTATGGAATCCAGGGTCGTCACACAAACTGGCAAACAGAAATTTGTCGAAAGTTCCATATACCGCACTGAATGGGACGGTGAGACCGCGCTGATTTCAGTGTTTCACGATATCACAGATCGCAAGTTGGCTGAGACCGGCCTGGAAGAAAGCCGGAAAGAACTGCTTGGCATTATGAACGGTCTGGCCGACGGTGTTATTCTGGTCGATGAACATGGCATCATGATCAACCTGAATTTGGCTGCTCATAATATCTTTGGCTATCAGGTTGGTGAGGTTGATGGCGAGGCCTTTTCTACCTTGCTGCCCGTAAATTCACTTTTTCATGATACCGCCTATACGACCCGATATATTGCCGAGGAAGCGCCAAAAGTTCTGGGTAAAAAAATCATGTCGTTGGGCCGAAAAAGTAACGGCACAACTTTCCCCATGCGTCTGGTGATGTCTGCGTTGCCTGAGGGTGAATTGCAATCGGGCCGCCTGATCGTTTCCTGTATTGATATTTCCAGGGAACGTGAAATGGAGGAAGCCCTTTTCCAGGCCCAGAAGATGGAGGCTGTCGGCCATCTGACTGGCGGCATCGCCCATGACTTTAATAATTTGTTGCAAGTGATCAGTGGTGCCACATCCGTTATTCAAACTGAATTTCCGGAGGATGATCAACGGCGTCAATTCATCACGCTGATCGAGCGCTCTGTGACCAAGGGTGCCAGTTTGACCAGCCAATTACTATCTTTCGCCCGCCAGCAGTCCTTGCAGCCGGAACCATCCGATGTCACCGGGCTCGTCCGCGATATGGAAGAAGTCGTGCGCCGGATTTTCAACGAGAATATTGATTTTGAGATTACCACCGAAGCTGAAGTGCCGCAGGTGATGATTGATGGTCACGCCTTGCATAATGCGATCCTCAACCTTTGTATCAACGCCCAGGCGGCTATGCCAGAGGGTGGCAAGTTGACAATTCAGTTGTCGAATATGGAACTGACGGAAGACCTGGCGGTTGGCGATGAAGTTGTTTCCGCCGGGAAATTTGTCGATATCACCGTCAGCGATAGCGGTGTTGGCATGTCCCCCTTTGTGCTGGAAAGCGCCTTTGATCCGTTTTTCAGCACCAGACCCATTGGCGAGGGCTCAGGGCTTGGGCTCAGTATGGTCTATGGTTTTGCTCGCCAGTCAGGTGGTTATTGTCACATTGAAAGTACGGAGCGGATCGGCACATCTGTTCACCTGGTATTGCCCGAGCATCGGGAAACTTCAAACCGGTAGACGAACCAGCGCTCTGAGGCCACCAGTGGGGCTGTCACCGAGGATGATGTCGCCGCCATGATTTCGGGCCACATCACGGGCAATGGCAAGGCCCAGGCCACTGCCACCCGATTCCAGATTGCGGGATTCATCAAGGCGTCGGAAGGGCTTGAACACTTCCTTGCGTTTGTCCGGCGGGATGCCGGGGCCATCATCATCGACGGTGACCAGCAAATAGCTTTCGTCCTTGCTGACCGTGACCTGGATGTGACTGGCATGTCGCCTTGCATTGCTCATCAAATTGGACAGGCAGCGTTTGAACGCGATCGGACGGACAAAGGTTTTCAGGGCTTCACGGTCAGACGATTCAGGGTCCGGCAGGTGAATTTCGACATCACCGCCATCACGGCGCACGGTTGTGGCGACCTCGGATACAAGTTCACCGAGATCACACAGGCTTGAGGCTTCGGTATCCTGGCCACGGGCGAAGGCAAGATAGCTCTCGACCATGCGCTCCATATCCGCCACGTCGGCCTTCAGCGGATTGCTTTCGTCGTCCAGCATTTCCAGTTGCAGTTTCATGCGGGTCAAAGGGGTCCTGAGATCGTGACTGACACCGGCCAGCATTTCGGTGCGCTGGTCGATCTGTCGGCGGATACGATCACGCATGCGCAGAAATGCGACTGTGGCCTGGCGGACTTCTGTCGCCCCACGGGGTTTGAGGTCTGCGATATCCAGCCCCTTGCCGAACTGGTCCACCGCCTCTGATAATTTGCGAATCGGTTTGATCTGGTTGCGCAGGAACAACACAGCAATGGTCAAAAAGATCAGCGAGGCCCCAACCATCCACATGATAAAGATATAGGTTGTCGGGCTGGTAACCCGCTTGCGCGGTGTCAGCACCTGCAGCACCCCATCGGCAAACTGGATGCGCACCTCGATGTCGCGGCCAAAGCTGGTGGTGTCCATGCGGTAGGGACGCTGAAAGCGATCGCCCAGCGCCTGATCCAGAACCTGATCCAGAATGCGGTTTGTGACCGACGCCTGTGGTGGCTTGTTAGGCAGGATTTCATCTGTAAGAAATTGTGCCCTGATCTGCATATTGTGATAAATGCGCTGCTTCAGAACTTCGGGTAAATCGGTACCTTTTGTATCCCGGTGCAGATCAACAATCATGGCAATGTCACCCGCCAGCCCCTGGGACAGACGCCGGGTAACGGAATACCAGTGGCGTTCATAGAAAATGTAGGTCGCAACAATTTGCAGCAACACCACCGGTGTAATCATGATGGCCAGCGAGCGACCAAATAGGGTGTTGGGCAGGAAGCGTTTCAGCATGTGCGGCGTCTGATCAATCCGTCCAGAGTACGTATCCTTCCCCCCAGATCGTTTGCAGATAACGGGGGGTGCGGGCATCGGGTTCAATCTTACGCCGCAGTCGCGCAATTTGCACGTCAACCGCGCGTTCACTGCCACCACCACCGTTTTCACTGATTTCAAGACGACTGATAGTAACACCGATGCGATTGGCAAAAAGGCGCAGGACGGAAACCTCACTCGAGGTCAGGTGCACGACGTCGCCGTCTTTGGTCATCTCGCCACGCACAACGTCAAACCGAAAGTCACCAAAATTAAGGGGCTCGACAGGGGCCAGGGGTGTACGGGGTGCCGCCCGTCGCAACAGGCTTTGGAGACGCAACAGTAATTCGCGCGGCTCAAACGGTTTGGCCAGATAATCGTCTGCGCCATGCTCCAGTCCACTGATACGGTCGTCAGCTTCGCCCATGGCCGTCAGCATCAGGATCGGCACATCGGAGGACCGGCGAATGGATTTTGCCAGTTCAAGACCGGTCTCGCCTGGCATCATGACGTCCAGGATCAACAGGTCATATTGCAACGAAACCATATAACGTCGGGCGTCATCGGCATCTTCGGCAACGGTTACCCGGTAATCGTTTTTCATCAGATAGTCGCGCAGCAACTCCCGAAGGCGGGTATCATCGTCGACAACAAGGATATGTGGTTGCTGGTCGGTCATGCCTGACTGCCGCTAACGATAGGTCTTTTTCAGGCGCGCACGATCTTCTTCGTTGATCAGGCCCATCAGAACCTTGCGGTACCCTTCCACAGCCTCGGCCCCGGCCTCGCTATAGGCGCGGGCAACACGGGCCTGCTGCGGTCGGGACAAACGAAGTTCAAGGGCAACACCGGGCTCGGTCAGATACAACAGGCGCTGGCGCCGGTCTTCCGATCCCTTTTTCTGTTCGACAAAACCACGATCAATCAATTGCGACAGAACCCGCGACAGAGACTGTTTGGTGATGCGCAAAATTGCCAGAAGTTCAGCCACCGTCATGCCGGGATTGCGCCCGATAAAGTGTACAGCGCGGTGATGGGCACGGCCAAAGCGGTACTCGGTCAGTATTTCGTCCGGGTCGCTGGTGAAATCCCTGTAGGCATAAAACAGCAGTTCGATCCCCTGGCGCAGTTCTTCCTCGCGCAGGAAAAGTGAATCATCATTTGACTTTATGTCAGTCATGTTGACATATAAAACTCATAATGTTACGTATTGCAGCATCAAACGTATTTTTGTTGCGCATTTGGCCCGGTGTAACGAAATAATCTAACCTTTGTGTCGGGCTCACACTCTGGTTGACGTACCTGCGGATCAGGACGACAACCACAGCATAGACGATCCTGGAGGATGTCGACATGTCTTCGCCAACTTTTGCTGATCGCGACGGTTTTATCTGGTTCAATGGCCAGATGCAGCCCTGGCGCGATGTTCACCCACATGTCCTGAGCCATGGTTTGCACTATGGATCGTCTGTGTTTGAAGGTGTCCGGGCCTATGAAGGCGAGATCTTCAAGTTGAACGAACATACAGAGCGTCTGTTCGACGGCACCCGCACCCTGGGCATGAAAATTCCCTTTAGCGAAGCCGAAATCAATCAGGCCTGTATCGATGTTCTGGCCGCCAACGACATCACGGACGGCTACCTGCGTCCTGTCGCCTGGCGCGGCAGTGAAATGATGGCCATATCGGCACAGGATACACAAATTCATGTGGCGATTGCCGCCTGGCCCTGGCCACAATATTTCTCGCCTGAATCCCGTATGCAAGGTATTTCCCTGAAAACTGCGGAATGGCGTCGGCCACCACCTGAAAGCGCGCCTGTTTTTGCCAAGGCTGCGGGTCTTTATATGATCTGCACAATGTCCAAACATGCCGCCGAAGCAGAAGGTTATCAGGACAGCCTGATGCTGGACTGGCGCGGCCAGGTCGCGGAATGCACCGGTGCCAATATTTTCTTCGTCTTCGATGGTGTGATCCATACGCCGACGCCTGATTGCTTCCTGGACGGCATAACCCGTCGGACAACGATGGACCTCGCCCGTGCGCGCGGTTACAAAATTGTTGAACGGGCGATCATGCCGGAAGAAATCAAGGACGCGGAAGAAATTTTCATTACAGGTACAGCGGTTGAAGTGACACCGATCAGCAAGATCGATGACATGACCTTCAAGGTTCAGGACATCACCCGTAACCTGATGAACGACTATGACAGCCTGGTTCGGAAGCACGCAATCGCTGCGGAATGAAGCTGTTCATGTAATCCGGAAAAGGGGGGCTCAGGCCTCCCTTTTTTTTCCACAGGACCAGGTAATATGAGCGACAAAACAATCGAGATGTATTGGGAAATTGGCAGCACCAATGCCTATTTTGCCCTTCACCTGATCAAACCCATCCTCAAGAAAACCGGGGCGAAAATTACTTTTCATCCTTTTAATCTGGGCTACGTTTTCAGAACCCATAATTATGTCTTGATGGATGAACCGGCGATCAAGATTGCCAACCGTAAACGGGATCTTGAACGCTGGGCCACGAAATATGATTTGCCGTTCCGGATTCCAACGGAATTTCCGATCAAAACAAGCCGGGCTTTGCGCGGCTCCCTCGCCATGCGCCGGTTCGGTCTGGAAGTTGAATATATCGATGCCCTGTTCCGGGAATACTGGGAACAGGACAATGCTTCTATCCAGAATTACGCCGGTTTACGGCCTTTGGTCACTGCCCTTGGGGTCGACGCAGACGAATTCGAGACATTGAGCGAAAGCGACGAAGTCCGTCAGGAACTGGCCGACAGCACCAATCGCGGCCTGGAACGCGGCGTCTTTGGCGTGCCCAGCTTTTTCGTCGGTGACGAACTGTTCTGGGGCAAGGACCGCATGGAATTCATCGAGGACGAACTGACGAGATAATCACGCGACCTTATCTGATGGCATCCGCATGGGCCTGGCGCGTGCAAACCTTATAGGCATTTTCGGACGTGGTGATGAACAGGTTACTACAGCTCAGGACCACGTCCTTGAAACCCTGCCCCTTTGTGCCGCTGCACGAGCCGTCGACGCGGCGTTTGCAATTCTCAAAATTCGTAATCGCCTGAGAGACATAACTGGAGAAGCTACCCGTGGTGTCTATGCCGTAGCCAACGTCATTGATCAGCGCTCTGCCACAGAGACTGCAGCTTAGTCTGCCGTTGGCAGGTATCTGGCTTTTGACGGACGAAATATTGTCCTTGAATGTGTCATGTTTGTAGGTTGCATATGCCCGCTGGTAATAGAGCAGGGCGCTGACCTTGTCGCCGCGCCTTGAGGCTTCGACACCAAGTTTGTTCAAGGCAACCCCGAGGTTTTTCTTCGCTCTGCTGCTGGCCGGGTTCTGATTGAGAGCAATATCGTATGATGTTGCAGCCCATGCATAATCCCCCTTTTTATAAAGTGCATTGCCAGAGGAAATCATGGATGCCGATGATCTTTGTGCCTCGGCATTTGCGTATTGCTGCTGTTGCATGGCCGATGCGCAACCAGCACCGCCGCCCGATCCGGATCGGCTTGAAGTACTGCCCGATCCACAGCGGAAATTTCGTCCGCTACTATCTGTACACCATCCTGTGGCGACACCCGTGAGGGCCTGGGCAGTCCTGAAGTCAGGTTTGAACCAGTCGATGGACATGGACAGCATTACGATAGCCACGACCGCAGTCAAACGGGCAAAGGTTTTCAAGTGGCTGAGCTGGCGGATACGCTTCATAACACATCTCCCGAAAGAAAAGGTTGAACGTTCAGCCAGCTTATTCTCTGAAACGGTTCATGCCAAACGAAAACATGTTTCAGGAGCTTGCTTCCAGGCGAAGGCTTATTCCGCGAGGCTGTCTGCGAATAACTTTCCCGGACTTGTCCGAAGTCCAGCATGGCAGCTGCCATTTTGTGTCACCACTGGAACTATTGAAATCGCCTGCTTAAAGATACAGCTCTTATGCTGGCGACGACCCCGATCATGAGCTCGAACAACGAGAGTGATACCCAGATTGTCAGCAATTTGTGGCCTTCAAAGCTGTTTGAAATTGCAATCAGGAACGCAGCCGGAATGCTCATCCCCCACATGATGATCAATCGGGTCGTCAGAACAAACCGGTTCAAACCGTATGCCTGAAGTACGCGGCAAGCAGTGTAGGAAAGTGAAAAGGCAAAAGCATAAAGGAAAATTACGTCCGTTATTATCAGCGACAAGCTGAACACTTCAGTCCCGTAATCAGACACGCCCAGAAAGACCGTCAGGGATTCTCCAAAGATCCGCAGGAGCAAGGCAATGACTATTGAATAAATGAGTGCCAAGCCCACCGTCGTCCACATTATCAAGGGGACCTGGCGGTGTTTGTCGTTGGCAATTGCTCTGGCCGTCAATACATTCGCACCTTCCCCCAGCCCGACAATAGGAACAACACTGAAATAATTCAGGATAATGTTGAAGCTGTTGGCTGCCAGGGAAATCTGACCCATGAGCCCAATGGCCCACATAATTGCGGTGTTACCCAACTCATCTGCACTTTCGTTTGCACCGACGGGTGCGCCATAGCGCAAGCTTTTGCCGATCTGGAATTGCGGCCACCTGACGTACGATTTTAGTGTTTTAATAAACATGGCAAAAAAGCCTGCCGACATGCTTTTGACATATAAAACCAAAATCAGAAATGCCCCCGCCAGTGTTCCAAGGGCTGAACCAGTCACCCCCAGTTCCGGAAAACCCAATTCACCAAAGACCAGGACCCAGGTCATAAACATTGATACGACCTGGCCGGCAGAATTTATTTTGAGGACCTCTTTGGTTTTGCCTGTGGCGCTGAAATAACAAGTACCTACGGTGTTCAGAATCATGACCGCCCCGAAGGCAATGGACCAGTGGATATAGATACTTTCGATCTCGAGGATCGGATCAGGACGGCCGCTGAAAGTGGAAAAAATAACCAGAACGGGCGCCAGAATGCCAAGCAAGAGACTGGATATCAAAGCAAGAGCAATTGTTCTGGACACCTCTTCTTCAAGTTTTTGGCCGCCATCCCTGGCCTCGAATGCAAAGACCAGCTTCGGCTGGGTCGCAAAAATCAAGCCTTTGAAAAAAGAAATCAGGATCATGGCCGTGAAGACTGCCGGGCCTGAAGCAGCGAGCGTTTCTTCTGAATAGGCCGCAAGGCAAACCCTGTCGAAGATCATCATCAAGGTGTACCCGGACATAGACAACATCAGTGGGCCTGATGTTTGTACTATCTCTGCGACTTGGTTTTTTAAAGCCCTCAGGGTCATCTGTCAGCGCAACCAGGCAACACAAGACCCGGCATCAAGCAGGCACAACGTCCGCTGGCCGGTCCGCGAAAATCTTGCTCAAAGCCTCCGAGATCGGCACAACTTCGGCCCCCTCCAGCATGCCGGCATCACGGCAGGCTTGATGACAGGCAGGCAGGTTGTAGTGCGGCACAGACGGGTAGAGGTGGTGTTCGACGTGATAGTTGACCTTGTGGGGGAACAGGAACCAACAGACGATCGCCGGGGCGAGGTTCGTGCGGGAGGCGGTCAGCGGTGATGAGAAATCCGTCACCGCGCCATGTTCCAGAACGGCGCGCAGGCGCAGGATAACCTGGAATATGGTGACCAGGGGCAGGAACCACAGCAGCAGGTATTCGCGCCACATGCCTGTCGCAATCGCCAGCACCAACATCGTCAGGTGAAAGACGGCGACCAGGATACGGTCCTGTTTGGCGTCGCGGCGCAGTTTGGGCGAGGTGTCGTCCAGAGGTTTGACCCGCTTGTTGGTTTCCGAGTTTTTGGCCGGACGCCCCATGAAATAGCTGTAGTTCTTGTAGGCCGTGATGCCGGTGAAATCGATCAGCAGTTTTTTGAACAAATAAAACTTGCCGCGTGGATACCCGGCCATCAGTGCCAGGTCCGGGTCGAGGTCGCGTTCATAAAGATGATTGTGATGCAGGCGATGGACGACGCGATAGGTACACATGGAGACACCGATCACCAGGCCACAGCTGCGCCCGATGATTTCGTTCAGGGAACGGTTTGAAAACAGCCTGTAATGCACGGCTTCGTGCGACAGGATCGCAAAACCGTGGGCGGCGAAAGGAACAACAGCGATTGCCCACAGAACCGTCCAGATATTCCAGTCCATAAGTGCCGGAACCACCCCGACGAGAGCCAGGGTTATATTCTTGATAACAGACCAGGCCGCTTTGCCATCATCCAGTTTTGTCAATTTGCGTACGACTTCAGGGGCCAGACGGCGGGAGGCTTTGCGCACCTCAGCCTGATCCAGAAACGTTTCGCCGCTGGCGTCAATTTTGGCATCGACTTTCATGATCCAGGCTCCTGCCAGCGATCGGCGGCTTCATTGTCGGCCTGTTTGGCTTCGACCCAGCTGCGGCCCTTGTCGCTTTCTTCCAGTTTCCAGAACGGTGCTTTTGTTTTCAGCCAGTCCATCAAAAAAGCACAGGCTTCGAATGCCGACTGTCTGTGTGCGGAAGCGGTGATAACCAGAACGATCTGTTCGCCGGGCTCCAGCCTGCCATAACGATGGATGATCAGGGTTTCCTGTAATTCCCAGCGTGTGTTCGCTTCGGCTTCAATATCGGCCAGCATCTTTTCGGTCATGCCGGGATAATGTTCCAGGGTCATGGCCGACAAGGCTCCGTCTTCCAGGTCGCGAACCTTGCCAATGAAATTGACGACCGCGCCGATATCCTTGCGAGACCCGGTCAAGGCATCCATCTCGGTCCCGAGATCAAAATCTTCTGCCTGAACACGGATCATCTGTTTCTCCTGTCTCAGCCGCCGGTCATCGGTGGAAACAGCGCGATTTCGTCACCGGTTTCCAGTTTGGCACCGGGTTCGACAAATTCCTTGTTGACGGCGACACCGATCACGGTCCGGTCCGTCAGGGCCTCGGCGTGGGCTGGGCTCAGGGCAGCCAGCCAGTCCAGCAAATCATCTATATTATCGATGTGCGCTGGCGGTGTTTCCGTTTCGACAGACTTGCCGATTTGTTCCCGCATCCAGGCAAAATAATGAATATTCACGCGCCTACCTCATTAAAGGAGATGAAGTCTACCATATCTCCGGGCTCAAGTTGCGTCATTTCTTCGGGTAACTCCACCAGTCCATCACTGCCGGATATGGAACTCAGGACACCGGCGCCTTCACGCGGGAATTTTTGTGCCGTCGGCATGCCACTGTTGTCCGTCAGGATACTGGCACGGACCCATTCCCGACGTCCTTCTTTTTTCTTGTGTTCGAATGCAGATGCGACCCTGACGATCAAAGGGGCGGTCTTGGCGTCACCTGCCAGCTGCAGGATCATGGGACGGGCGAAGCGTAAAAAAGTTACCATGGCAGCAGCAGGATTGCCGGGCAAACCCACAAACGGCACCTTGCCAACCTGGCCAAGGGCAACAGGGCGGCCCGGTTTCACTGCCAGTCGCCAGAAATGCAAAGACCCCAACGCCTCGACGGCAGGTTTGATGTGATCTTCCTCGCCGACCGAAACACCGCCGGAGGTCAAAATGACATCGTGTTCGCTTGCGGCCCGGTCCAGGGCGTCGCGGATGGTTTTTTCATTGTCGGGCAAAATGCCCAGGTCTGTTACCGCCACACCCAGTTTTTCGACCAGGCCCCGCAGGACAAATCTGTTGGCATCGTAAATATCACCAACACCCAGTGGTTGCCCCGGTTCGCGGACCTCGTCGCCTGTTGAAAAGATCGCGGCCCTGAGTTGGCGAAAGACCTGAACCGTTTCTGTACCGATTGAGGCGGCCAATCCAAGGTCCTGGGGGCGCAACCGTCGGCCTTTTGACAAAATGACATCACCAACGGATATGTCTTCCCCGGCCTTGCGATAGTTGGCACCGGATTTCAATCCGGCCGGCACCATGACCTTTGTGCCGTCTTCACTGGCCTGGGTATCTTCCTGCATGAAAATACTGTCGCCACCTTCGGGTGTGGCAGCACCGGTAAAGATGCGGATCGCCTGACCAGCCCCGACGGAGGCTTTGGCGGGATGTCCGGCGGCGGCACGGTCAATGATATCCAGTTCAATCTGGCCACTTTCCGGCACGTCAACATGGCGCACGACATAGCCATCGACGGCAGAATTATCGTGTGGGGGCACGTTGCGGGTGGAAACAATGTCTTCGGCCAGAACCCGTCCCGCAGCGGAAACAAGGGGGACTGATTCCTGTTCAACAACAGGTACAATGCGTTCGGCCAGTAAATCCAGTGCTTCGTCCAGCGGCATCAGTCGTTCATCGCCACGAAAGCAGTCGTCAGTTAATTGTACCAATTCAGGATGCTCCCGCGTTTGAGCCCAGACCTGTATAGTCGAGAATGAAGTTCGCGATGGTTTTGATATCGTCGATATGGATGACCGGGACGCTGGTCTCAGGCAGCCCGGCATCGCTTACAACGGCCACGATATGGGGATCGTCAGGCTGTAACAATACTTTTCCGGTGGCTTCACGGCTGACTTCGATCTTGTCATGGCTTTCGTGTTTGAAACCTTCAACCAGCAACAGGTCGACGTCACTCATATGGGCCGCACATTCGGCTAATGTCGGCTCTGTCTCGTCGCGCAACTCGCGCATCAGGGCCCAGCGATTGTCGGATGTGATCATGACCTCGGTAGCGCCCGCTGTGCGGTGCTCCCACGAATCCTTGCCCGGCTTGTCGAAATCAAAACCGTGATGGGCATGTTTGATGGTCGAGACTTTCAGGCCCCGTGCGGTAAGTTCGGGGATCAGTCTGACCAGCAGCGTTGTTTTTCCGCTGCCGCTCCAGCCCGCAATTCCAAAGATTTTCATATCAGGTGTCAGGATTTGTCATCGTTTTGAACAGGTTCATCGGTCATGTGCTTCAGGCCCAGGCGTAGATAATCATAACCCGTGTACATGGTCAGGCCGGCGGCGACCCACAGCAAGGTAATGCCGATGATCTGGGTCCAGCCAACGGGCAACAATATGTCCCCGGCAACACCGGTCAGCAAAAAACCCAGGGCCAGAATCTGAACGGTGGTTTTCCACTTGGCTAACTTGCTGACGGGCATGCCCACACGAATTTCAGCCAGGAACTCGCGCAAACCCGAAACCATGATTTCGCGGCACAGGATGACAATGGCGGCCAGGATCGAAAGATCGGTCACGCGTTGGAAGGCCACCAGCAACATAAGAACGGCTGCCACCAGCAGTTTGTCGGCGACAGGATCAAGGAATTGGCCGAGAACGGATTGTTCATTGCGGATCCGGGCGAGGTAGCCGTCAAAAAAGTCGGTAATGCCGGCAAAGGCAAAGATGCCAAAAGCGATCCAGTTGCCGGTAATCGAATCCAGATAAAATCCGGCGATCAATGCCGGAATGGCAAAAATTCTGGAGAGAGTGAGCAGATTTGGCAGGCTGGTGATCATAATTGCGGCGGGGTCCATAAAGGAGCGAAAAGCAAGGGCCGATCATACTCCGCAAAAGCGCTGAATCCAGCCCCGGATCAGCTATTGCCGTGAAAATGATCGTATATTTTTTGGGCCAGCCCCAGGGAGACCCCTTCGACGGTGGCCAGGTCTTCGATTCCGGCCTGTTCCACGGCCCGGCCTGAGCCGAAACGGTGCAGCAAAGCCTTCTTTCTGGCGGCACCGACACCCGGTACACCATCCAGTGGCGACTTGTGAATAGCCCGACTGCGCTTGGCGCGGTGGGTACCGATGGCAAAGCGGTGGGCCTCGTCTCGCAGGCGTTGCAGGAAAAACAGGACAGCGTCACGCTCCGGCAAGGAAAAGGCTGCCTTTCCCGGCACATGAAAGACCTCTCGACCAGCATTTCGGTCCGGGCCCTTGGCAATGGCCACCAGACAGACGCCGGAAACGCCCAGATCAGCAAAGACTTGCTCGATGGTGCTCAACTGTCCGGCACCACCATCAATCAGGATCAGATCAGGCCACATACCGCCCGAGCGGTCTTCGTCTTCTTTCATCAATCTGGCGAAGCGACGGGTCAGAACCTCGCGCATCATGCCAAAGTCATCACCGGGAACCAGTTTCTCATCCTTGAAATTGAACTTTCGATACTGGTTTTTCATCAGGCCATCCGGGCCTGCCACAATCATGCCGCCAACAGCCTGACTGCCCTGAATATGGCTGTTGTCATAGACTTCAATGCGATTGGGCGGCTGTTCAAGGTCAAACAAACGGGCTACCCCGTCCAGCAATTTGCGTTGTGAGGCGCTTTCCGCCGTGCGTCTCGCCAGGGCATCACGGGCATTGATCCGCGCATGCTCGATCAACTTCAGCTTGTCTCCCCGTTTCGGGACCGCGAGCCGCACCCGGTGTCCGGCACGCACACCCAGCGCCTCTTCGATCAGGTCTGCCCGTTCAACCGCATGGCTCAGAAGCACCATCTTCGGCGGTGGCCGGTCGGCGTAGAATTGACCGATAAAGGCACCCATGACCTCTTTTGCTTCGGCGTCCCTGGCCTGGATCGGAAAATAGGCCCGGTTACCGTAGTTCTGCCCGGAACGGAAGAAGAAGACCTGGATACAGGTACTGCCACCTTCCTGCCAGGCCGAGATCACATCGGCTTCCTCAATATTGCTGACATTGATACCCTGACGGGCCTGGATGGCAGTCAGGGCCTTGATGCGGTCGCGGTAGACTGCTGCTGTTTCATAATCCTGCGTTTCCGCGGCATTCTGCATGCGCTGGGACAGGCGGCCCTGGATGTCATGGGTCTTGCCTTTCAGGAAGGCGCGCGCGTCATCCAGCAACAGCTTGTAATCTTCCGGGCTGATGCGATCAACGCAAGGTGCTGTACAGCGTTTGATCTGAAACTGCAGGCAGGGGCGGGTGCGGGCATCGAAGATGCTGTCAGAACAGGATCTGAGCGGGAAGACACGGGCGAGGGCGTTGATCGTTGAATTGACTGACGATGCGGACGCAAAGGGGCCAAAATATTCACCAGGTTTGTTGCGCGCACCCCGGTGTTTGGTGATCTGGGCCCATTCGTGGTCGCCGCGGATCAATATGTAAGGGAAGGACTTGTCGTCCTTCAGCAGGATATTGTATCGGGGCTTCAGTTTCTTGATCAGATTGGATTCCAATAACAACGCTTCCGCTTCGGTATGCGTGGTAATGAATTCCATTGTTGTGGTGGCGGCGACCATGCGCGAAATGCGCGCACCGATTGTCCAGGGCTTGGTATAGGCGACTACCCGCTTTTTCAGGTTTTTGGCTTTGCCGACGTAAAGAACCTGACCCTTGGCGTCCATCATCCGGTAGACGCCGGGGCTGCCGGGCAGGGTCTTCAGATAGCGGGCGACGACCCGAAAGCCCGATTCTGCATCGCCTTCAGGCGCTGGATTTTGCCCATCCGTAGAACTCTCAGGCGCCAAAGCACTGGAATCAGGGGATTTATTTGAGCCCTCGTTTGTCATCAAAAATTATCACCTGGAAAGGGTATTTAATCGATTTGAATAAGCTTAATCCCGGGAGCCTCTCCGTGCCTATCCCCGGCATTCATTAAAATGTAACCGATGTGTAACATAAGTGTGAAGCTATCCACGATTCCTGTGGATAAGGTTGTGGGTAAGCAGGGCTGCGGGGCGTCCTGGCCCCTAAAACCCTTAGGTTTGACGTGGTTGCCTATTATTTGGGCATATTTATCAAGGTATTGATATTAAACAACTAAATAAAGTCAAGAGGGAAATCTGCTGTGTAGAGATGATTTTTTTATCCAATCCGCCTGCAAAAAAGCCGGATATTTGGACCTGTGCACAAGTAGGTCAAATTTTAGATACATTTCAGGACTTCAACCTGCGTCTGGCAGATCAACCCGAAGCGTTTGATATCGTTCAATTTCCACGCCCACACCTGCTGCATCGGCAATGATATCGGGTTTCTCAACCCTGACTTTTACGCTGATAACACGGCTATCAGACAGGCAAAATTTTGCAATTTCTTCCGCCATGGTCTCCACAAGATTGATGTGCCCGGCCGAAATAATTTTTTTGATCCCCTTCACAGCACCTTCGTAGCATACGGCGTTGTCAAAATCGTCATTCAACGGCTTGCCCTGGTCGTCTGTGCGCATATCGACATTGATGCAGATCACCTGATGGGCGTCTTTTTCGAAGTCGTGAATACCGATCAGGGCGGGAATTTTCAAATCCCGGATGAAGATCGTCCGTGTGGTGTCGGTTTTGGTCTCGTTCTGCAGACGTTGGGGCGCGTTCATGGGGTCATTCTCTTGTTCCGGCGAGGCTATTCAGCCGTACCATTGGCGGTATACCCGTTCCAGGCAAGGTGTTGACCGCCATCCAGGGCGATCATCTGGCCAGTCATGGCCCGGGCGGACAGGATATATAGCACTGCGTTGCTGATGTCATCAGGATCTGCACCATGTCCCAGTGGCAAAGGGTCGCATTGTGCTGCGAACTGTTCGGCGGTCTGGCGACTGCTGGCCAAAGTCGGGCCGGGACCAATGGCGTTGACCCTGATGCCGGGAGCCAGCGCCAGGGCCATGGTTTGCGTCAAAGTCCATAAACCAGCCTTGCTGAGCGTATAGGTGACAAATGACGGCGTCAGGTTCCAGACACGCTCGTCGATGATGTTGATGATATTTCCCTTATCGGGGCATTGCGCCGCAAAAGCCTGCGTCAGCACGAAGGGCGCGCGCAAATTGGCCCCCATATGAAGGTCCCATGAGGCGCGCGTCGCCGTCTTGATATCATCATGTTCAAAGGTCGAGGCGTTGTTGATCAGCGCCGTCAGAGGACGTTTCATCGCCTCTGCGGCACGCTCAACCAAAGAAGAGGTCTCGTCTTCGAGCAAAAGATCGGCTTGCACGATTACTGCTTCTGCGCCCTGGGCTTCAATTTCAGCCTTCAGGGACAGGGCTTCGTCCGCGGACTGGTTGTAATGAACGGCCACATCCCAGCCATTTTTGGCCAAAGCCATCGATACAGCCCGGCCGATACGCTTGCCAGCGCCGGTTACCAGAGCTGTCGGGCGATTTGTCACTGCGAATCCAGGAAGGCCAGAGAAATACCGTGATCGCTAAACTGGGAGCCAATATAGGCAAGATAGGCCAAAGTGAAGGCGATGCCTGCAACCCTTCCAATTGGTGCCCGGCGCAGAACAAAGGGGACCAGGGCAAGCGAGGCTGCGAGCATGATCCAGAGATCAAAATCCAGGACTTCCTGCGGGACAGGAACGGGCATCAGAACCGACGTCGCGCCGATAACACCCAGAATATTGAACAGATTACTGCCCACAACATTGCCGATGGCCACATCTGCGTGTTTGCGCATGGCCGCGACCAGTGAGGTCGTCAGTTCCGGCAGTGAGGTGCCAAGGGCAACAACCGTCAGGCCAATCACGGCTTCGGACACACCAAATATCCGGGCGATATCAATGGCACCGATAACCAGCATCTGGGCACCGGCAATCAACCCACCCATACCGGCGGCGATCATGAATATCGCTGTACCAAGACTGGTGGGGAAGCTGCTGATGCCATCAAAGTCATCTTCGGCCTCGGCAAATTCTCCGTCACCCTTAAGGGCGGCGCGATAGGCGTGGATGAGAAAGGCAGCCAGCAAAACAAGGAAAAGGGCACCTTGCCAGGTGACCAATACACCCTGCCAGCAAAAGATGATGAACAGCACACTGGTCAATATCATGACCAGATTATCTCTGTTAAGAGACGATCCGCTGCAGGCAATGGGGAAAATAATAGCGGGCAAGCCCAGAACAAGGAGGATATTAGCGATGTTGCTGCCAACAACGTTGCCAATTGCCAGGCCGGGCGCATCGTTCATGACGGATTTCAGACTGACGACAAATTCGGGCGCCGAAGTGCCAAGAGCGATAATTGTCAGGCCAATGACCAGCGGCGGCACATCCAGCTTTTGCGCCAGGGCAACAGCACCGCGGACCATGAAATCGCCGCCAACCAACAGGATAATGAAGCCGCCAGCCAGCAACGCATACATCATCGGCGGAGGTTCCTGTTACAAATTACGCTCATCGTTTTCCGTTCGGTGAAGAAAATGGCCCTTGCCCCCTGCAAACACACTCATCTTCTATATAGGAACGAGCCCGATAGTCGCAACACTCCAGGTCAATTCTGTGGGCCGATCAGCCAGGTACCAGAATCATGTGAAAGTGGTCAGACGTGAACGCCTTCAACCACATCAGCGTAGGCCAGCACCATATCCCGCAATGTCACAATACCGACAAGGTCCCGGTCATGGTTGAGCACAAGGCCGCGCGATACCCCGAACCGGGAGAGATGGCGGACACCGTATTTGATGTCCATTTCGCTATCCAGGGTCAAAGTGGGCTTGGTCATGATTTCGTAGACATTGACCCGGTCCGGCGAACGCCCCTCGGCGATAACCTCCTTGGCGATGTCGGAAACGACGATCAAACCGTATTCGTCATGTTCATCCCGGCGTTCGATCACCAGTGAACTGACGCCACTTTTGCCCATGGTGATCATGGCTTCACTAACCGAACTCATGGGGTCGATGGTGCGGATTTCGGTTTTCATCACCGCCGCGACCTTGATGTATGTTGGATGGTTCATATCTGGTCCTCAATTTCCTGCGTGATCGTGGCTAACTGCGATGTCAGACCAACGGCATCTTCAATATTGACCTGGAAGGCAATGCCAGCCCCCGGTTTTTCATCAAACTCACCGGCCTTGGCAATTTCTTCAAGGATATCCCGTGACAATTGGTCTGCAACCAGAAAAAGGCACAGGTCACGTTGTCCGGTCAGGGACAGCCCGAAGAAGGTTTGTTTCTTCTGGCCGCCTTCTCCGCGAGCAGATGTCACGACGGTAGCGCCGGTTGCACCGGCCTCGCGTGCGGCATCCAGAACAGTGTCGGTGTAGTTATCATCGACAAGAGCAATAATAAGTTTGAACCTCATGAGGCTTCTCCCTTGGTCTTGGTTGAATTATCTTTTCCGGCGGCGCGCCGGTCCATGTATGCGGTCAATTGAGCGTAGGCAAGTACTGAAATAATCGGAAACAGGCTGGCAAATGCGATCAGCCCGAACCCATCGATTAACGGACTTCTGCCTGGAATAGTTGAGGCCAGACCCAGGCCCAGGGCTGCGACCAAAGGCACAGTAACTGTCGATGTGGTGACACCGCCGGAATCATAGGCCAGGGGTATGATCATCTTTGTCGCAAAAAAGGTCTGGATGATCACAACAACATAGCCTGAGACGATGAACCAGGGCAGCGGCAAGCCGGTTACAATGCGAAACGCGCCCAGGCTGACACCGACGGCAACGCCTATGGCAACGGCAATACGCAATCCCCAGACGCTGATGGCACCACCTGATACTTCGCTTGCCTTTATGGCGACGGCAATCAGGGATGGTTCGGCGATTGTGGTGGCAAAGCCGATGGCTGCCGCAAAGGCATAAACCCAGAGATAGTCTTTCCAGTAGGCAACTTCCGGGACGGGTCCGTCACCATGAATAAAGCTCGGGTCGGTTAACTGCTGGGCCATGACTTCGCCCAGCGGGAACAAGGCTTTTTCCAGGCCCAGCAAAAACAGCGCCAGACCCAGAATGACGTAGATCATACCAGTGATGATTTGCTTCAGGCGCTTGATGGGCTGGCGAATAACAAAAAGCTGGAAGCCAAAAAGGATAATGACAATCGGAGACACATCCAGAATGGTCGAAAACAGCGTGTTGCCGAATTGAAGCAGAAACTGTCCCATCAGAATGCCGCCCACAACATGCCGAAACCCATGACAAAGATCATCGGCGTCAAGCTGGCAAAGGCGATCAGGCCAAACCCGTCAATCATTGGATTACGGCCACGGATCACATGGGCAAGGCCAACGCCCAAAGCCGTCACCAACGGTACTGTAATCGTTGACGTCGTCACACCACCGGCATCATAGGCGATACCGATAATGCTTTCGGGGGCAAAAAAAGTCATGGCGACGACCGTCACATAGCCACTGATGATCAGATATTGTACCGGCCAACCCTTGAGGATACGGACAACGCCAACCAGCAAGGCAATCCCGACGGAGATCGCGACGGTCAGGCGAAGCAACATGGCATATTCCGCACGGGCCGCCTCGGTATTGTCGACAACGTTGCCTTCAGCGGCGATACGGGCGGCTTCGGCGGCAACAGCCGTCAGGGACGGCTCAGCTGCGGTGGTGCCAAAGCCCAGGGCAAAGGCAAATGTCAGAAGCCAGAAAAGACTGCCTTTGTTGGCAAAGGCACCGGCCATGCTTTCACCCAGGGGAAACAGGGCCAGCTCAAGTCCCTGCATGAACAGGGTCAGACCCAGCAGTACCAGCAAGACACCGCCAGCCAGGCCCCAGACGTCCGGCAGCGGCTGTTGCAAAACGACGAGTTGGAAGAAGCCGACGACAATGATGATCGGTGCCAGATCACGCGCTGAACTGGCCATCATTTTCAATAGGGCGGTAAGGCCTTGCATCAACTCAGTCTACACTCGTCCACGTCGGCGAAATCTCCTCCGGGTCGAGGATGGCATTGCAGCAGGATCGTGCTCGCAAACTATCGCCCCCGGTTGATATTGCTCGTTTATCGGCTAAGCTTTCATAGCCAATCAGGGGGCATCGTACAACAAGAACGGGGGGCAAAATAATGAGGCATTTGGTCGCGTCAGCAATAATTACAGCAGCATTGGCGGGGTGTGTGCCCAAAATAGAGCCGGCGACGATAACTCCACACGACTATTCCGTCTGTGTTTCCGGTTTTGTTGGCAAAAGCACAATTGACGAACTGGCGATCGAACATTGTGCCAAACATAACCGGGTCATCGAGGATCTGGGTGCCGAGCAAGGAATGATTTGCGGCATAGCCAGGGGGCAGCAGGATATTACGCCCGTCTATTTTGCCTATAAGTGTGTCGACAAGGATTAAGGCCTGACCGATAGATCCGGAAGCTCTTTAATGATCTGACAAGTGCAGGATGGCGGACATCTGCGTTGTGTCATAGTCAATGCCTGCAGGTGTCAGCTTGATGGCAAAGGGAAAGGACGGGATCGCCAGACCCTTGCGGGCCAGGGCCGTCCAGACAGCTTCATTCTTCAGACCTGTCGCATCTTTTGACATGACGACGCCGCTACCCAGATGGAAATGGTCACCGTGCGGATTAGGGAAAGTCGAAATAGTGACATTGCCGGTATCGGGCTCGGGCGTTCCTGATTCGGCATGACGCGCCAGTTCCTGCAACAAGGTCAGAGTTTTGAGTTGCAGTTTATTCAGTTTCAACGGATTGTTTTTTGGCGGCATTTTACCCTCATATCTTCGTTGCATTGCAACGTGTTACAGTCCGCAGGTGTTTCAACAAAAGTTGAAAACACTCTAGTGCCTGACGGACGGTCTTGCCAGTGTCCGTGTTCAATTGTCTTGACGGGAATCGTATCGATATGACTGTATTTGTTCTGGTCCATGGTGCCTATCACGGTGGGTGGTGTTGGCGCGCAGTGACATCCGTTTTGCGATCACAAGGACATGATGTGTATAGCCCCAGCCTGACAGGCCTGGGGGACAGGGCACATCTGGCGACGCCTGATACAGATTTACAGACTCATATCGATGACATTGCAAATTTGATTCGCTGGGAAGAACTGCACGATGTCGTGCTGGTGGGCCATTCCTACGGCGGTGTAGTCATTGGCGGCGTCGCGGACTTGCTTGGGGAGCGGATCAAGGCCCTTGTCTTTGTTGACGCCTTGTTGCCGGAAGATGGCAAGTCTGTGATGGATTACCAGACCAGCGAACGGGCAAAGTATCTTTTGGATCGGGCCACGGCGCATGATGGCTGGCGCTTGCCACCGGTCACGGCAGCGGTCTATGGCGTCGAGAACCCGGACCTTGCCAAATGGGTTGACCAGAAATGTGTTGCGCACCCACTGGCGACTTTTACGCAAACCCAAAAGCTGTCGGGTCAGTGGATGAAAGTTCCGGCCCTGACCTATATCCGTTGCACGCAATCCGGTCTTGATTATATGGACCGGTTTTCAGCCCATGCAGCGACGGATGAAAACTGGACCGTTCATTACATGCCGACCGGGCATGATTGCATGGTGACAGAACCCGATCATCTGGCTGCACTGTTAATGACCCACATCTGAGGCGTTATCTATAAACGTCTATTAGCGCCGACCGACCTGCAGCGGGATACCCTGATCCCGTCAAAGCTGTGTTGCAGCGCCCATCAGGCAT
>Ga0233449_1001123_pt1 | contig 26026 bp, 23 predicted proteins | sample SI_124_October20_FD_183012 | JGI IMG/M metagenome (GOLD analysis project Ga0233449, IMG submission 183012) | Seawater microbial communities from Saanich Inlet, British Columbia, Canada - SI_124_October2016_200_MG | ecosystem: Environmental > Aquatic > Marine > Inlet | place: Canada: British... | reverse complement strand
ATTCAACCGAACAAAAAATAACTGAAAAACCTGCTTGAAATCTGTAACCGGATTCGTTTAAGGTATTAGATATACTATCCGATACAATAGTTAATGATAAAAACCGATTCAGGGCTTGCGTTGATGACCTTTAAGCTGAACAGGAATAATTTGAGTTTTTGGAAGTTGATCCTTTTGGGGGTCATCATTCCATTCTTTGTACTCCCGTTCATACACTACCATCCTGAAACAGAACATAGCCACAGTGAAGGTGCAGACGTTCATCAGCATCAGGGACGTTACCATTCCACGACTTTGGAAGCCTATGCTCATCTTGTCAACGGGCATTTTTCCGATCATGATCTTGATGACCGTTTTCATCATTCGAATATACCTGAAGAACAGGATGAAGACGATTCTGGATTTTTTATCCTGGCTAAGAACTCCAAGTCTTTCAAACAAGGGCTGACCTTCAATCAGTTTGGACATGCTTCACTCATTTTAATTCCCAATACCCGGGTTGCCGCCTCTACAGGCTCAGAACCCATCTTCTTCAAATCACGAACCAGCGAAAGTCCTCATTCTTCGCGTTCCCCACCGCACGTGATTCTGTAACCCACTCTTTAATTTTATTACGGTTTAAAAACCCGTAGCGATGTGAATTGTATCCGTACTTTGTATTTTCGTGCGGCGGATACCATTTGAAGGAATAGAAAAATGAACTGCATCCTAAAAACCCTAAGGGTTTTCATGGTTTTGGCTGTTTTTTTTCCGTTGACCTCATTTGCGGAAGAAAAAAAGGAGCCAACAAAAATATTAACAGGGTCCATAACCCTGGCTCAGGCATTACAGATTGCCTTGATACAAAACCCTGGTCTTCAGGCTTTTTCGTATGAAGTGCGAGCCCGGGAGGCTCAGGCTCTTCAGGCTGGTTTGGCCTCTAACCCCAAACTTCAGGTGGAGGTAGAAAATATAGGGGGTTCGGGGAACTTTAATGGTTTCGACCAATCCGAAACAAGTGTTCAGCTGAGCCAGTTGGTCGAACTGGGAAGCAAGCGGCATCTCCGAAAAAACTCGGCAGTCTTATCGAAAGAATTAGCCGGATGGGATCAGGAGGTTAAACGTCTGGAAATATTAACCCGTGTTGCCCAATCCTATATCCATGTACTAAAGGCTCAACAATTAGTTGCTTTGGCAGGTGAACGGGTTCAATTGGCCCAGAAGTTTTTAGACGCGGTTTTAGAGAGAATTCAAGCAGGTAAGGTTGCGGCAATAGAAAAAATTAAAATGGAAGTGGCTCTTGCCAATATGCGAATTGAGGAAGAGCGTGTCAAATTGGAATTGCAAAATGTTCGCAGGACACTGTCCCTATTATGGGGAGAAACAGAACCAAAGTTTGACGTGGCCCTGGGAGACCTATTTTCTGTTCCTGATAAAGTTTTGAAGACAGTTCCCACATTATCAGCAAATCCGCGTCTTTCCAAATGGTCAACAGCTCTGTCTCACCGGCAGGCGGAGTTGGATGTGGAGAACTCTAAAACGATTCCCAACCTTACATTCAGTGGAGGTTTCCGCAGGTTAGAGGAGAACGATGATAACGCTCTGATATTTGGGGTGACTGTTCCTCTGCAGTGGTTCAACCGAAATCAAGGAGGCATTGCTAAAGCTCAGCACCGTTTGTCTAAAGCCCGGGAGGAACAAAAAGCAGAAACCTTGAGAATGAAGGGAGCCTTAATGCAGGCCTACAGTGAAGTATCTTTTTCACATGCAAAAGTGATCTCAATCAAGACAGGGGTTTTGCCTGGAGCGCGCCAAGCATTCAACGCTATCAGCGAAGGATATAGTTTTGGAAAATTTAGTTTGTTGGATGTTCTGGATAGCCAGAAAACATACTTTCATGTTCAAAGCCAATATCTTGATGCGCTGGCCAATTACCATAACGCGGTTACCAATGTGGAGCGTTTGTCCGGGATTGATCCCGTCACTAGAGAAAGTTCCGCGGATACCGGGAAAGGAGGCAATTAACCATGAACGGAAAAATTTCTTTCGGTGCAATTGCCATTCTAGTTTTAGGAGCGGTGCTGGCTTGGGGCATCATGAATATGGAAAATCTACAAATCCCACAAGGTCATGAAGAGAATGGGGAAGAGTCCTTCCATAATGAATCTGTTCCTAGAGGAAAACACGGAGGTTGGCTTTTTGTGGAAAAGGATTTTCAGGTAGAAGTAAAAATATATGAAAAGGGAGTGCCTCCACAATTCAGAGTTTATGTAATGGACGCAGGAGGTAAGCCTGTAAACCATAATGAAATCGGCATGAACATCATATTAAACAGGCTGGATCGGGTCGATACCATTGGCTTTAAACCTTCGGGAGAATATTTGTTGGGAGATAAGGTGGTTGCCGAACCGCATTCTTTCGAAATGATTGTCAAAGCGAAATGGAAAGGGCAGGCTTTTCAATGGGAACTTTCTCAAATTGAAGGCCGGGCAGAATTTTCGTCAGAGACAGTTAAAAACGCAGGTCTGGTTTTTAAAAAAGCTGGGCCAGCGAAACTGGTTACAACAATACGTTTACCCGGCGAGATCGAACTTAACGAAGAAAAGTTGGTCCACATTGTTCCGAGAGTTGATGGCGTAGTTAAAAAAGTGTTTAAGGATCTGGGCGACCATGTTTCTACCGGGGAGATCATCGCTATTTTGGAGAGCCGGGAATTAGCGGAGATGAAGATCGATTATCTGACCGCCTCCAAGAAGGTCGACCTGGCCCTGGCTGACTTCGACCGGGAAACACGAGTTTTTGAAAGCACCCAGATTATGCTGGATCTACTTGAGCAGGAACAAGATCCGGAAGAAACTTACCGTAAGCTCAAAGACCTGGTGATTGGACAAAGCCGGGAATTGCTCATTCCCGCCCATGCCAAATTGAAACTGGCAAAATCTGTTCACAGCAGAGAAAAAAGATTGCTGGAAAAAGGTATCACCTCCGAATCGGAGTACTTACTGGCATTGGAGGATTATAAAAGCGCCGAGGCTCGCTATATCGCTTTGCGTGAAAAGATTGCCTACGATGGCGAGTGGTCTCTTCGGAAAAAGAAAAAAACTATGGAGATGGGCTTGCTCAACCTTGAAACCGCCAACCAAAAACTGCTGGCATTGGGTTTGAGTCCGCAAGTGGTGAGCCAATTGCTGGAACAAGATGACCAGAATTTTACCCAGTATGAATTACGTGCGTCTTTAAATGGAACCGTTATTCAGAAACATTTAACGATTGGGGAGGCGGTCAAAAAAGATGATGCAGTTTTCCTCCTGGCGGACCTATCCGAGGTCTGGGTGAATTTTTCTATTCCGCAAAAAGAACTCAAAAGAGTTCGGTTGGGACAAAAGACAATTCTCAAGGAGGGACAAAAAACTCTCAAAGCGAAATTATCTTATCTCAGTTCGGTCATCGATGAAAAAACACGAACAGTGACCGGGCGTGTGGTCCTTCCTAATAAGAAGCGCAATTTACGGCCCGGTGGGTATGTCACGGTAGAACTTATTCTTGAAGAACGAAAAGTTCCAATCGCTGTGGAACCAGAAGCTATTCAGGGTTTTCGTGACTGGTCGGTAGTCTTTGTTAAATATGGATCCCTGCTGGAAGCGCGGCCTTTGGAGCTTGGTGGAAACGATGGCAATACAGTGGAAGTTCTGGAAGGCTTGAAAGCCGGAGAAGAGTACGTTGCGGTGAACAGTTATGCGGTAAAGGCCGAGATTGAAAAGTCTGGCGCTACCCACAGCCATTAGGAAAGAGACCATGTTAAAAAAGATTATCGCATTTTCAATTCAGCAAAGATTTTTTGTCATTGTCGGGGCATTGGCCCTGATTGCGCTGGGCTCGTATAATTTTTCGGTTCTTCCTATCGACGCAGTCCCGGACGTTACTAACATCCAGGTACAAATTAACACTGAGGCGCCGGGATTCACCCCGCTGGAAGTCGAGCAGCGTATTACCTTCCCGATTGAAACCACCTTGTCGGGCATACCCCGGTTGAAGCGTACCCGTTCTATATCCCGTTACGGTCTTTCTCAGGTCACAGTAATTTTTGAGGACGGAACAGATATTTATTTTGCCCGCCAATTGATCAACTCCAAACTCCAGGAAGTAAAAAGTAATTTGCCGGAAAATGTGGAACCCGCCATGGGTCCCATTGCAACTGGGCTGGGAGAAATCTTCATGTGGTCGGTGGCGGCTGAAGCTGGATATCGTAAACCCGATGGTAGTTCCTATTCTTCTATTGAGCTGAGAACTATTCAGGATTGGATCATCAAACCGCAATTGATGAATATTCCCGGAGTGACCGAGGTAAATAGTCTTGGCGGATATGTCAAAAACTTTCAAGTGTCACCGGACCCGCAACAATTAATCGCATATGATTTTTCTTTTAGGGATGTCATTGCCGCGTTGAGCAGAAATAACCAAAACAAAGGAGCTGGATATATTGAACGCAGCGGTCAGCAATATCTGGTGCGAACTCCCGGTCAAGTATCGGGTGTGGAAGATATAAAAAATATCGTGATTGGTTCCCATAAGGGCGTTCCCATTTATATTAAGGATGTCGCAAGCGTGGGTCTGGGCAAAGAGCTGAGGACGGGTGCGGCAACCAAAGATGGCGAGGAAGTAGTGCTGGGTACCGTATTTATGCTCAAAGGTGAAAATAGCAGAACGGTTTCGTTAAGAGTCGCGGAGAAAATGAAGTCTATAAACCTGACCCTTCCGGAAGGCGTGCAAGCGCAAACCGTTTATGATCGCACTCATCTGGTCAATGCCACTTTACAAACGATACGTGACAATTTGCTGGAGGGGGCGCTCCTGGTTATCGCTATTTTATTTTTGCTGCTGGGAAATTTCCGCGCGGCGGTGATCACCGCATTAGTGATTCCTCTTTCCATGTTGTTTGCGGTAACGGGAATGGTGAGCAACCGGGTCAGCGGTAATTTGTTGAGCTTGGGTGCCATAGATTTTGGCATCATCGTGGATGGTGCGGTGATTATTGTAGAAAACTGCTGTCGACGTCTCGCAGAAGAACAAAAACGCATGGGTCGGATTTTGCACCAGCAGGAGCGATTTGAAATTGTCCAGAATTCTGCTTGCGAAGTTTCCCGTCCCAGTATCTTCGGCGTGTTCATCATTATGATTGTTTATTTGCCGATACTTACCCTGACTGGCATTGAAGGCAAAATGTTTCAGCCCATGGCTTTCACTGTGTTGACGGCTCTGGCCGGAGCATTGATTCTTTCCATCACCTTTGTTCCCGCGATGATGGCGCAGTTTGCCTCCTCTTCCTTCATTGAAAAGGAGAGCGGTTTTTTAAAAAATGGGGTCTATTCCTTCCTGCTTGATTTCACCTCCAAAAACCGTGCGTCGGTGATTACTTTTGCTGGAGTTCTGGTTTTGTTAAGTGTTTTATTGAGCCAGAAAATGGGCAGTGAGTTTCTCCCCACTCTGGATGAAAGGGATTTCGCCGTTCATGCTCTCAGGGTTCCGGGCACCAGTCTTTCTCAAGCTGTTTCCATGCAGGACACATTGGAGAAAAAAATAAAGGAATTACCGGAGGTGGATTATGTTTTTGCCAAGATAGGTACTGCAGACATCGCCACCGACCCGATGCCCCCCAGTGTGGCGGATGTGTTTGTGATGGTGAAACCCCGCGACCAATGGAAGGACCCTAACCGGGAAAAAGCCGAACTGGTGGAGGACTTGGAAAAAAAACTGGCGGAAGTTTCCGGCAATAAATATGAAATCACCCAACCTATTGAAATGAGATTTAATGAACTGATTTCGGGCGTACGCAGTGATGTAGCCGTTAAAGTTTTTGGAGATGATCTGGACAAGCTTCTTGAATTAGCTGATGAAATAGAGCATGTTCTCGCTGATATCCCCGGCGCGTCAGATGTAAAAGTTGAGCAGGTTACGGGGCTCCCGGTCTTGACGGTCGAAATGGACCGCCCGGCAATGGCCCGCTTGGGAATCAACGCGGTCGATGTTCAGGAAGTCGTGGAAATCGCGGTTGGGGGTAAAAAATCTGGGCAGGTTTTTGAGGGAGACCGACGGTTTGATCTCATTGTACGTTTGTCGGAAGACATCCGCACAAACATTGACTTGCTTAAAGAAATTCCCATCCCGTTAATCCAGGATGGAGAAGATAAATCGCACTCCAGTTTTTCCAAGTTCATTCCACTTGGCACGATTGTCGAGTTCAAGGTCATCAAAGGGCCCAATCAAATTAGTCGGGAAAATGGCAAGAGGCGTGTGGTCGTGACCGCTAACGTAAGAGGCCGCGACCTGGGTTCTTTTGTTGAAGAGGCGCAAAACGCTTTACGAGAAATAAACGAACCGGGTTACTGGGTGGAGTGGGGCGGTCAGTTTGAGCATCTCATTTCAGCATCACAAAGATTATGGGTGGTCATTCCTCTTACTTTAATTTTAATTTACTTACTTTTATTTGCGGCGTTTGGTTCCAATAAAAATGCCCTGCTGGTGTTCACCGGTGTGCCCCTCGCACTCACCGGTGGGTTTCTTTCTCTATGGTTGAGAGGCATTCCCCTGTCGATTTCTGCGGCAGTGGGTTTCATCGCTCTTTCCGGAGTCGCGGTGCTCAACGGAATGGTGATGATTACCTTCATCGGTAATCTTCGTGATCAGGGGGTTCCTTTGGATGAAGCCATTCGCCAGGGATCCCTCACACGTCTAAGACCTGTTTTGATGACTGCACTCGTGGCTTCATTGGGATTCATTCCCATGGCCCTGGCGACAGGAACGGGGGCTGAAGTGCAACGTCCATTGGCAACAGTGGTCATCGGTGGCATTATTTCATCTACGGCCTTGACCCTGGTGGTCTTGCCCGCCCTTTACCACTGGTTCCACACCCCTTCCCGGGGGAGGGAATAGCACCGTATTTTGAGGCCGAGTTAACTTTTACCAGCAAAAAATCTATGGCTAGTTGGCCCCACGCCTAGTGGCTGGTTCTGATAATCACATAAGGCATTGATTTTATGTGTTTTATAGCTATGGGATTGGTGACGGTTGTGGTATCTTGTTGCCTAATTTCGAATTACTTCCACGCACTCAACAGGAAATCTTATGAACAGAGACCAGATTGCTATTTATCTTAATGAGCATCCCGAGTTTTTTAACGAATACCCGGAACTGTTGAAAAAAATCAAAGATATTAAAGATGAAGACCTGCCCATCGAGCCCATGAGTACGTTGAGCCTGGCTGATCGGATAATCAAACGAGTTCATGATGATAAGGAACATCTTAAAAGCAAACTGGAATGGCTGTTCGAAATTTCCCGCTCCAATGAAAAAATTCAGGATCACTTGTTTGAAATAGAAAGGCTGGTTTTGACCAGCACCAATCTGGATCAAATGGTGGGTCAATTGAAAAAAGAAATTCCTAACCGGTTTGGCATTCCCAACGTCAAGCTATGCCTGGTCAAAGGTTCTGACCCTTGTATGGAAGATCGGTTGCGGCAACGTTATAACGGTAACCTGGATGAATCTGTGAAATTCATTTGCCAGGAGACTGCCGCAAGCTGGTTTACCAATGGGCTTAAACCGGTCCTGCGCAGCGAAATCGAAGAGTCCGATGTGTTCGGTCCGAATGGCAACGAAGAAATTAAATCTGAAGCCTTGATCCCAATTGTGGCGCAGGACGCCATGGTCGGGGCGATAGCGTTTGGCAGTCCCAATCCTTTTCATTTCCATGAAGGTCTTGGCACCGAGTTTCTCGAACGCATGGCTGATAAAGTCTCCATTTCCATCAACAACATCCTCCTCATCGACCAGCTCAAAGACCAATTGGTCGTCAACTCCTAGGCAACCGGCGAGCCGCCGGTTGCAATGTGCACGTGATATTCTTCCTCCGCTCTCGTGCCCCGGAGGGGTAATAGCTTTTGCCGGCGAGAGAAAAGTTGTCTCGGCTTGAAAGGATTTTCCTGCAAGTCGCCCTGACAAGGGGGCTTTAGGGGGTTGTTTTAATCTGATAGATCTTCTACCAATAATATTTGAGCACTATTATCCCCTTATGTTCACATGGGGGCATGATATGATTCTGCATCCAGAGATAGCGTAGAGGTGTGGTTATGGGGACATTTTGGAAAGCCTTTTTTGGGGCATTTGCTGGCAAAGTGGCTGCGACCATTTTTATGTCCGTCTGTTTTATTTTGGGATTTGGTCCAAACAAATGGGCGGAATTTATGACAAGAAATTTATCGTCTTGGATTACGCCGACAACTGCTCAAATTGTTTTTTTAGTACTAGGAATTACAACATTTGGGTTTATTGTTTTTCCTTATTTTAATTTCCGTTTGCCTTGGCGTATATCTTGGGACTTTAATGAATATATTGTTTCTCTTTCTTCACAAAGGCAGTCTGTGGGGAAATCTGGCGATATTATGCTTTATGGCGATGTTGAATACCGCATAAATGGATTTCAAGTTAAAGGGAGGAACAACTCCAAAAAGCCAATTGAGAGCATAAGCGGCTATATACGATCGAATAACACAAATAAGACCATCCCAATTTTATTAGAAGGTATGCCTCCTGAGGAAACGCACGGAATTCCAGGTAGGTGTGAATTTTGGGTAAGAGCAATATTCCCTAAATCTACACAGGATAAAGAGGGATACACCATTGATGATTTTTGGAGACATTTTGGTGAATTTACATTTGTTTTTGAATATGAAAACAAAATATATGAAAAAAACATTCTCCAAGAAAACTATTGAACAATTAATAGAGAAGTTAAAGGAAGAGGCAAATAATGGCATCCTTCCTAAGGAAGGACCAAGGGTTGTTCCCCGACACAACGATACTTAGAGTCGGGCGCAGAGCAACTAGGTTGTTACCATAGTTATTAAAATATTCGAAGTGCTCATTAAGTGGTTAAAAAACAATGCAAGACTTTAATCCTGTTTATCAGCGAATTCAGAAGTTAATAGAGTTTTCTGACATTAAATGCCATTGACTAAAAATAGAATTTCCCCGATACTACAAAATCACCGAAAATAGATATTAAAGATAAAAAAAGTTTTTCTATTTATTAAGCGATTTTTCAACGGTAAGTGAATGTTTATTGCCCTCACGGCTAGTGGCGGGGGCTTTTTTAGTTTAAGGTATATAAATAATGATACGAGAAGCTAAATTAGAGGATGCGCAAGCCATCCAGAATTTGATCTGTTTTTATTCTGAAGACGGCAAAATGCTGTTCCGCACCTTGGCAGAAATAGAAGAAAACATTGCTGATTTTCTGGTTTACGAAAAAAGCAATGAAGTCATCGGAATTTGTAGCCTGAAATTTGGCTGGGACCGATTGGTAGAGATCCGCTCTCTCGGTGTGGACCCGCGTTTTCACCGGCAGGGCATCGCTACGAAAATGATTCAGGACAGTGTTGAACGGGCTTTGTTAAATGAAAACTGCGACACGGCCTTTGTGCTGACCTACGCAGTAGAGTTGTTCACCAAATTTGGATTTCAAATCGTTGATAAAATGGAACTTCCGCAAAAGGTTTGGAACGATTGCCAGGCCTGTTTGCATAAAGATAATTGTGATGAAACGGCCATGAGCCTTTCATTGTTGCCACTGAAAAAATTACCGTTGAAAAATCCGCCGGTCTTGAAAGATTCTGGAGAAGTCCTATATTCCTAAGATAAGGATAAAAGGAGAATTAAGCCATGTTAGGTCCAATTTTTAATGCGTTGACAGGATTAAAAAACGCGTCTCAAAGATTGCAAAACAGTGCTAACAACGTTGCCAACATCAACACCCCCGGCTTCAAGAAAAGCGATGTCAATAGTGTGGACATCCAATCGGGAGGCACCCGGGTTAATGATGTTTCCAAATCCAATACCCAGGGAGGTTTGATTCCAACTAACAATCCGTTGGACCTGGCCATCAGCGGCAATGGTTTTTTTCAGGTGACGAATCCAAACGGAGGCACCAGCTTCACCCGATCGGGAAGTTTCAAACAAGATGGGGCGGGGAACATTGTGGATGCCAGCGGCAATGCCTTGGTACCGGCAGTCAACATTCCCGGAAACAATACAGGAATCAGTGTAGATAGTAGCGGGCAAATTTCAACTCAAGTAGACGGACAGCCCGAAGTAGCCGGACAGATTCAGCTGGCCAATTTTCAAAATCCATCTGGATTGTCAGCGGCGGGCGGTAACCTGTTGAACGAATCGGCGGCATCGGGTGCGCCAGATGTCGGTGCTCCGGGAGAAGGCGGAAGAGGTACAGTGCTCTCAGGGTTTCTGGAAGGTTCCAATGTGGACATCACCGAAGAGATTGTCGATCAGATTGTGGCCAAGGCGGCATTTAAAGCCAATATTAATGTCATCAAAACCAATGATGAATTGTTAGGCACCATCCTAGACATCAAAAGTTAATCCCCACTCGGCGTGGGGCCGGCTGGCAATAGATTTTTCTTTCCTGTTATTCCAGAAAATTAATGATTGAGGAAAACCAAAACTATCTTGTCACCGTTGAACGGTTTTTTCTTTCCCTGAAAGATTCGGGAATGGCACTTTCTGCTACCGACTACGATCTTATTCAGCAATGGGAAAATCGGGGTATCCCGGTCAATGTTGTTTGTCGTGGCATCGAAAACGGAGTCGCCGAATTTGAGACACAGAGGCAAACTTCACGGATGGGTTTGAACTACCTCAAAGTTTATATCGAAGAGGAGCTGGAGCGATCGCAGTTATGAAAAGTAAAACTGTCAACTTGATCAACTGCAGTACCTGCCGTGACCAGCAGTATGTGGTTTCCAACCAAAAAGGCAAAGTCCATGCCGAAGCCTGCAAATGCTTCGCTTGTGAAAGTTGTCAGGGAACGGGAAGAATTTTGGAGGAGGACTCCGATGGCATCTCGCGAATCCGCGAATGCCAATGCGCCGATTTTTCTAAGAAACTCAAACTCTTTAACCAGGCCGGAATTCCCGGCAAGTTTGTGCATGAAGGTCTGGATAATTATGAAGCCAACAGACACCGGACGCAGAAAGATGCGCTAACACGGTCACGGACTTTCATCAAAGAATTCAATCAAATGAAAGGCCATTATAGCCAAGGCCTGATTTTCATGGGTGACCCTGGACTGGGGAAAACCCATCTTGCCGTTTCTATCATTAAAGAACTGATTTTAAAACATGGGGTCGAATGCAAGTTTGTCGATTTCTTTGAACTGCTGCGCGACATTCGCCACGGTTATGGTGAAGATATCTCGGAAGGCGAATTTATCAATCCGTATGTAGGCGTGAAAGTGTTGGTGATTGATGAGCTAGCCAAAGGCAGGAACACGGATTGGGAACTGACCGTTCTGGATCACTTCATCTCTACTCGCTACAATGATGACGACAAGGTGACACTGGTCACCACCAACTTTAAAGATAAGCTCGAAGTTGGGCAGGAGGATAATAAAAAGTCCGCACTTTCCAATGCCCGTTATACCCTGGAGGAAAAAATCGGCCCGCGCATTTTTTCCCGATTGATGGAGATGTGTAAGAAGGTCCATCTGCAAGGTAAAGACTTCCGCCAAGTTTAATTTTTCCCCTTTTCGGGTTCATAATTTAGCCCTTCCCTGTTGCCGATTTCTATTCCAAGTCCTATATTGTATAAAAGGACCAAGGTTGGCTTGGTTCGTAGTCTTCCTCCTTGGCCAACGAATTTCAGCTCTTTCCCTTCCAGATACATTGCAGATAGGAGATTAAAAAATGCCTACTCATGCCGAACTTGCAAAAGTTCACATTGCGAAACGAGATCTCAAGCTTAGCGACCCCTTGTATCGCGGGTTCCTGAACGTCCTGTTCGGTGAAACCTCTGCTAAAGAACTCACCCATGAACAGATTGATGAGCTCCTAGAACATTTTAAAAGTCTGGGCTGGGAAAATGAATTTACGCACTCTACAGATGGAATAGGCCGCAGGCAAAGTGAGCGCACGCCCTCTCCCCCTTCCCGCGGTAGTGGTCATCGGCCGGCAACGATGGCGCAGATTGGGTTGATTGTATATTTATGGCAGCACGGGCCTGGCATTCGCCACAAGTCTATGCAGGCGCTGGACCATTTTTTAAATCATCATTTTCATATTGGGGAGTTAAAACAAGTCAAGGCCGGGCGGGTTCCAGGAATTCTGGGAGCGATAAAAAATATGGGAAAAATGTAAAGCATTCTTCAATTTACTAAAGCCTGAACTCGCGCTTTTAAAGTGGGCAATACATCCTTTTCGAACCATGCGTTTTTGCGCAACCAAATGTTGTTTCGCGGACTCGGGTGGGGAAGCGGGATCACGCCGTCCTTCCAATAATGTCTCCACGTTTTGACCGTTTCGGTTAATGTTTTTTTCTGTTGTTTCCCCAGATGATATTTTTGAGCATATTGCCCAATTATCAAGGTCAGGTGAATATTCGGTAGCCGGGCCAAAAGTTTTTCACGCCAGGCTTCGGCGCATTCCGGGCGGGGTGGTAAGTCCCCGGACTTACCGGTTCCGGGGTAACAGAACCCCATTGGTAGCAGGGCAATTTTTTTAGCGTCATAAAATATTTTTTCATCGATTCCCAGCCAACTCCGCAGTCGCACTCCGCTGGGATCATTGAATGGAATTCCCGTATCATGAACCTTGCGGCCCGGTGCCTGCCCCACGATCAAGATGCTCGCTTGCCGATGCGCTTGCAGGACGGGTCTTGGACCCAAAGCCAAATGCTCCTCGCATATGCGGCAATCCTTTATTTCTTTTAAAAGCGAATTTAAACCTTTGCTCATTAGAATAAAAACTTTCGTAGAAGTACTTTTCACCTATGAAGTCGGAGGTTTCGTTTTGAGCAGGTGTACGATTGCCGCTTCGGTTTCTTTATACCGTCCCTCTCCGAAATGCATGTACCGAACTATTCCATCCTTGTCTATCAGATACATTGCTGGCCAAAACCTGTTTTTGTAAGCTCTCCATAGTTGAAATTTATTGTCGATAGCCACCGGGAAAGTTAATCCAAACTTTTTTACTGCGGCAATGACGTTATCTAACTTCTTCTCATAATTAAATTCTGGTGCGTGAATTCCCAAGACTACCAATCCTTGATCCTTATAAGCTTGATGCCATTTTTGCACATGAGGCAATGTGTGGATGCAATTTATACAACCGAATGTCCAGAAATCGATGAGAACCACTTTTCCTCTCAGTTCAACGATAGAATGAATTTCAGGAGAGTTGATCCAGTTTTTCAAACCCGTAAATTCGGGGGCGGGGTACATTTTTGGCAAAAGTTTTCCTGGGTCCGGTTTATCATGCGCCAAGGTCCAATTTGAAAAAAACATTCCGGCCAGAATAATTGCGATGATGGAAAAATATTTAATTGATTTCATGACAAATGGAATACAAAATAAAAAAATGTTTATCTCAGGTAAAGGACCACCTCGATACGTCGTGCCTATTAACCCAACCTTACAGGCTTAATGCCCAGGTCGGTATTTTACCAATAAAATGACTGGGTGAGGGTAGGTCCAAAATCGTAGTGAATTGATTATAAATCACTCATTTCTTTGAGGTTGAATTTAGAATATTGCGGACTGCTGCTGGTTTTAACAGGGATGAACAAAAAATGCTGAAGTAGGCAATCTTAATTGTTAAAATTTCATTTTTTGAATTAATATGAAAATTATGAAACAGACTTTATTATTTTTAACCTTGTTATTGTGTGGTCCCACTTTGGCAAGTGGAATTGAGCCTGCCCAGGAAATGGAAGTGAACCTTTCTGAGGAGGAAAAGAAATGGCTTCAAGCTCACCCGGAGATCAGGCTTTCTCCTGACCCCGATTTTCTTCCTATCGAATATATTGATGAATCAGGAAAGCATGTAGGAATTGCCGCCGATTACATAGCCTTGTTGCAGAAAAAACTGAAGGTTGAATTCAAAACCTTAAAGTTTAAAAGCTGGACGGAGGTGCTTGAAAAAACCAGGAACAGGGAATCGGATATGTGGGGAGCGGCGACCCCCACCCCTCAGCGTCGTGAATATATGTTGTTCACAAAACCATTCCTCGAACTGCCTGCGGTAATAATTGTCAGAAAAAAAGTTGACCGATCATTAACGCTGGAAGATTTGAAGGGAATGAAAGTGGGTGTGATTGCGGGTTATGGAATTCACGACCATATCGTTAACAACTATCCTGATCTGCAACTGGACCCGGTTGAAAACATAAGTGCAGGTCTGAATAAGGTTTCATTTGGAATGATTGATGCCATGGTGGCAAATATAGCGTTGGCTTCGTTTTATATTGAAAAAGGAGGCCTGACCAATTTGCGGGTGGCTGGGGAATCGGGTTTTATCTATCGCTTGGCTTTGGCAATAAGAAACGACTGGCCGGAGCTGGGCAGCATTTTGGATAAAGCCCTGCTTCAAATTACATCTAAAGAAAGGAAATCCATTTATAGAAAATGGGTATCCCTGGAACAGGGTGTCTGGGCCAGAATCAAAAATATTGTAATAAGCATTGGTGTGGTTTTGTTTATCACAGGCGTTATAACCATTTTATATTGGAATCGATCTCTTAAAAGTCAGGTTCAGAAAAGAACTCAGGAAATCAATAAAAAAAATGTTGAATTGCAGGAACTGAACGAACTGAAAAATAAATTTCTGGGAATAGCCGCGCATGATTTACGTAACCCTCTTACATCTGTTATGGGTTTTACCGATTTGATTTTGGAAATGGATTTAGATGAGCAAGAAAAAAGGAAGTACATTGTGACTATTAATCAAGTTGGTGGACAAATGCTCAACTTGATTAACGATTTGCTGGATGTTTCGGTCATTGAGAGCGGAAAATTTGAAATGGTATTAAGGCCAGAAAACCTTAAAGAAGTAATTGAAAATAGAATCCAGTTGATCAATCTTATTGCTCAAGCCAAGCAGATTCAGATTAAAGCAGAGTTAGACGATGTTCCTGCAATCGAGTTGGACACGGAACGGATTTCTCAGGTTTTGGATAATCTTTTGAGCAATGCTATTAAATTTTCGAAATCTGGAACAACGATTCTTGTATCCCTAAATAGTTCTGATAATAAAATAAATTTTTATGTTCGTGATGAAGGCCCGGGTATTCCGGAGCAGGAGTTGGGTAAATTGTTTGCGCCGTTTGAGAAGCTAAGTAATAGCCCAACGGGAGGTGAAAAAAGTACAGGTTTGGGGATGGCAATTGTTAAAAAGTTTATTGATGGTCACAAAGGACAAATCAGCGTTCAAAGCAAAGTGGGAGAAGGAACCGAGTTTAAAGTTTCCTTACCCATTAACTCAACAGTTTTATAAGTAGGAAAAATATATCAGGGGGGAAATTAGGGTACGCGGGAGGCTTCTCCTCCTGGATTAGCCTCCCGCGTTAATGGGTTAATTTCAACTTTCCAACTCTACCTTGGTGGAGGATTAGGAGTTAGCCAGTCATCGAAATTATCCCAAACTTGTTATTTATGCTCCGTTTCCGGAGTTTATAGGGTTAAGTCAATTTGACGAGTCCAGATTTTCGTCATCGCAATCCACATTTTTTTGTGGCTTTTTTGGGCGGCCCTTCTTTTTTGCCATTGCTTCGCTCAATGGATTGTTAAAAAAAGAGTTCCAGTATTCATTACTGAGCTTTTTACTGGAAAGAACCTTTTTGACTTTGCCCTTTTTATCAAATATTTTGACTTCATGAAACATGGTACACTCCAAACTTTAGTCCGACTTGGGTGATGCGCACCCTGGTTAGGAGGATACATTTAAAGCGCCTCCGCCCGGGTAATCAACATCTTTAGGTCGGTTTAGCCCCTTGGGCCAATGATTTTTATGATCGAGTCTTCTAGTACTAATGATATCTGTAATTTATGATGTCAAGTACCTGACCCAAGATTTATTTCATTGGCCTGTAAGCTCTTATCGGAGGAAGATTTTGAAACATTTAGCATTATTTTGGTTTTTTTCGGCAATTTTATTGGTCTCAGGATGTGATAAAGAATTGAAAGAGCATCCCTTGCCTGAAAGCCTGAAAAAAGAGCTGGCCCGGAAGGCCGACCCGAATATTCATAATAATGATGTAATTGGCATCATTTCGCTCGATCCTGCCCTTAAAGTGGCCTTGCGGCCCAGTGCAGGTCTATTCATTTTTGCCCGACCGGAAGGTGTGGATGCCGGGCCACCTCTTGCAGTTAAACGCCACAGTGTTTTTAATTTTCCCTTTGAGTTTGAGATCGGGCAATTAAATACCATGATGGAGGGGTCCCAGTTTGAGGGAACCATGAACCTGACAGCGCGTTTGGATCAGGACGGTAACAGAAAGTCCAGCCCTGGGGATGTAGAAGGAAAAGTGCAAATCACCGCCGGACAAAAAGGCGTTCAACTGGTGCTCGATAATCTGATAAGTCCGTCTGCCAGCAACATACAGGGAACCGTGAATGTGAGTGAGGCATTGCAGAAAAAGATTCCGGCAAACGGTACCCTGTTTATTTTTGCCCGGTCTGAGGGGGTGAAGCGTGGCCCACCGCTGGCAGTAAAAAGGATCGCCGAGCTCAAGTTACCCTATGATTTTGTTTTGGGACCGCAGGATGTCATGGTTCCGGGAACAGTCTTTGAAGGCCCGATGGTCCTTGCCGCGCGGATAGATGTCGATGGCGATGCACGGGCAGGTCCGGGTGATATTGAAGGATTCGTGGGCGCCCAACCCGGTGATAAAAATGTGCAATTGCTATTGAATCATCTCACTGGCCCTGCGGCCAGCGGCAACTAATAAGGGGCTTTTTTAGCCGAGATAAATTTATTCCAGCTTATAAAAGATATTGCAGTCCGCTCCACGCGGAGTGGCCCCTTAGTACCCCTGCGGGGCATGAATGCAAGTGAAGAGAGATATCACGCAGGGGAGGCAGTTGAGCAAGGGCTCGTTGTACCCTTTCAGGGCATGAAGGCTAATGAAGAAATATCACAAGCCGAGATAAAATTATTTTAGCCTAGAAAAGATATTGCAGTCCGCCCCACGCGGAGTGGTTAGAATTGAATTTGAATTCCCATGCTGGCGCCGTAGGTGCCGCGGGTTTGGTCGGAGAAGCGGCTGTTGAGATGAAGGTAAGCCAGGGTATTGTTGTCCAGCGAGACATTGGCTCCCAGATTGCCTGCGGCCGTGTTTTCATAATAGGAGCCCTCACGATAGTTAACGAATGTATCGCTGACTTTATAGGTCTGTTCCAGGCCAGCGAGTACCCCGCGATGTTCCAGTTCGCCTCCAGCCGTGAGGGTCAAACGGTCATTGATTTTTGATGTGAATTGTTCCCCGACATGGAAACTCCCTTGCACCAGATGGCGTTCTTCAAAAGAAAAGAACTGGCTCTCGTTTTAATCTTCAATGAATGAATAGCCGAAGGTGAACCCCAATTCGGTTTTCCAAGTATTTCTTTGATTGGAATCAGGATGGAACGTTTTGCTGATATGGGCTCCGGTGATGATCTCTTTACTGTTGCAATTGGCAGTGATGTTGTCCTTACCGGAGCTGGTGGTATTGGTGAAAATATCCCGGGTTCCATTATGCCAGCTTGTTCCGGCGACAAAAAAACCACTGGCTTTCCAGTCGCCTAAGTCGGCAAAGTCTGTTGCGTTCACTCCGGCAAGCAAATGGGTGCGCGAGACATCGTGGTTCCGATCAATTTCCAGCTCGCTTTTTTCAATGGTGAATATCAGGTCGAGCTTGTGTTGCTTTAAGGGATAGATGAAGTTGATGCCGTAGCCGTAGTTTTCGTAGCCGAGTACGGAGCTGTTGGTTCCGCGTTTGGAGTAGTAGGAAAACGGTTCCGCCCAGAGTTTGTCTTCCTTGAATATTGCGGGAGCGGCAGAATACCGTTTTAAGGCCGAGCGCAGGTTGAAAGCTCGCAGACCCAGCAGTTCATCGACACTCTCCTGCGCCCCGAGCCCGACCGACCCGGCAGAACCCTGCACCACGGTATTGCCGCTGAGGTCTTCGAGTGTCAAAGTCCCCAACGTAGTTATATCGTAGAAATAGGCCTGACCGAAACCTTGCTCTATTTTCAGGGTGCTTCCTGTTGTTCCACCATTAACTTGAATTGTCCCAACCACAATACTTCCTTCTTTCAAAGTCACAGTAGAATTATTGCCGGCAAATCGAAAGGACTGGCCGGTGTCTGTATTAATGATTGAGCCGCTGTTAACAAGGGTATCGCCGGAATCCAGTCTTATTACAACTGTAGACGTTGGACCAGAGATGACACCGCCGGCGTTGTTATTGATCGTTACCCCAGTTGAATTGTTTATTTGTATGACAGCGGCTGTAGTAGTCCCGGTCAAAGTAATGGTGCCCGAGTTGTTGATGGTTCCGCCGCTATTTGTAGCAAGGCCTATGGCCTGACGGCCAGCAGAAATCGTACCTCCGGCATTGTTGGTGATGGTATTTCCACTGGTAGTACTATTTAGGAGGATCGCATTGCTTGCTGTGGAAAAGTCTATAGTGGCGTTATTGATCAGGTCTACATTGGCGGTATCGATGTCCTGCTGGTTGGTGGTGTCGGCAGATATAGTGGTGTCCACAGAGACAGTGACCGCCCACACCTGAGGGGGAGTCGCTACTAAGATTGCAATCGCAATGCAATATAGAAGGGCTCTCTTCCAATATGAAATGTATGGCGCGCAGAACTTTTCCATCAGGAACCAGAACCCTTTGAATTAAAAGCAAAAAACTAGCCATTGTAAATGTAATAGGATTTTTACTACCCTAATATGGGGGGGGTGTATTGGCAAGCTAAAAATATTAGCTAAATCGAAATTAGCCCAAATAAATCAAGCTTGGGGTTTGCGACCTTGCAGAAGAAAGGGCAGGAAAATGGTTAGTCCCATACACAGCCAACTGAAGACATCGCCGTAGGCGCTGTAGAAGGTGAACCCTCTTTGGCGGGGGGCGATTTGGGTGATCTTGGCCGCCTCAACAAAAAGATCGGTTTCATCACGCAGGACGCCGTTAGCATCAATTGTTCCCGAGATGCCGGTGTTTGCGGCGCGAACAATGGGCACCCGGTTTTCCACCGCCCTTAGAACCCCCATGCTCATATGCTGGTAGCTGGCGGCACTTTTACCAAACCAGGCGTCGTTAGTGATGTTGACTAAAAAGTCGGCACCATTTTTGACCGCCTGCCGGATCAGGTCGGGAAAAATCAATTCATAACAAATAGAAACCCCCGCCTTGTGTCCCGCCACATCGAAAACGGTAGCTTCTTTCCCGCGCCCGAAGTCGCCGATCATCTCCACCATTTTTTCAACGAAGAACAATATTTTGCGGAACGGTACAAACTCGCCAAAGGGAACGAGGTGGATTTTGTCATAACGGTTTTGCGTTTCTCCGGATTCAGACACGAGGTAGGCGCTGTTGTAGTGAATGATTTTATCGTCGCTGTTTTCTTTGTGAGGGCTGCCGAATAATATTGGAGTTTGAGCTTGTCGCGCCAGATCATTAACAAATTGGGTGCCTGCCACATGCTGGTTATAGAAAAACGGGAGAGCGGTTTCGGGCCATACAATTAGATGTGGTTTTGATTCGGCGGCCTTCAGAGTCAGGTCGCGGTATTTATTAATGACCTTTTTCTGATAAAGAGGATTCCATTTCATGAACTGCTCGACGTTGCCTTGGATCAGTCCCACCGTAATGGTGGATTGTTTTTCAGCATCAGGGCGGTTCATGGCAACGCTTCCATATCCCCACCAGCAGGCGAAAACCAGAAAGGTAACGGATAAAAATCGCACTCCCATCTGGCCGGGTTCCCGCCACGATTTCCAGGCTAAATAGAGTCCAATATTGACCAGCATAATGAGCCAGGAGACGCCGTAGACTCCGGTGACCTCGGCCATTTGAATGACCGGCAGGGTTTTGAATTGGGAATAACCCAACCCCAGCCAGGAAAAGCCAAACTCGGAATGTGTGGAGCGGATATATTCCAGCGCGGTCCACAGAACCGGTGCGAACAGAAAAACCAGACCTCGATTATCTTTGCAGACCCTTCTTATCAAATAACAAAAAAGTGCTGTGTAAAAAGAAAGGTAAGCCGCCAAAAGGCCCAGAACCATGAAACTCACTATCGGGAGAAGGCCTCCGTAATTGATCATGGTATTGGTGACCCAGTTCAGTCCCCAGGAATAAAAAACCATTCCAAAAATGAATCCCAACAATGCGGAACGTTGCGGAGTTTTTGTTTCAATTGCCGATAAAAGAGGGATGAAGGCAAACCAGGCGAGAATTTCAAAATTAAAACGTGGGAAGACCAGAACCCATAATATTCCGCTGATTACGGCGAGTAGAAAGGGGCCTGGTTCTTTAAGCATTAGGTATTTCGCCAATACTGGTTTATATTAGAGGGTGAAACTTAAGGTTCAAAGTTAATACTTAAGTTTTGATAAAACAAAAATTTAGGAAATTTTTAAAACCTGAATTCAATTCTTCGTGGATTAGAAGTTTCCTCTATAAATAAAATTTTACAATTAAAATATCCAGCGTAAGGATCATAGCTGGAACACTATATATTTTGGAAGCAAAAAAACAACTTCTAGAAAACCTGAAAAAGGTTTGCCTGTGCCGAAGTATCAAGGCGGGTACCATCATGACTGCGATTCGTGGAGGTATGTTGACCTTTGAAGCCTTGAGAAGAGAACTCGGTGTGGGAACGGGTAATTGCAAAGCCAAACGATGTCGACCTAAAATTGAAGAAAGAATCAAGGACCATAAAGCCACCGGGCCACGCCCGGTAGAAGTAGAGCAAGAACCCGTCAAGCCGAGCTAACCGGTTGTATGCCAGTGAACGCTATTGCTCGTTGCCACCGGCCGCTGGCCGGAGTCTTGATATGGCTTCTTTGATGCGATGAACGCCTGCCTCAATTTTGTCTAAGGATGTGGCAAAGGATAAACGGGCGTGCGCATCGGCCCCGAAAGCAATTCCTGGAACGATGGCGACCTTCTCTGCAGATAACAGGTAATCAGTAAAATCAATTGAGCCTTTAATCACTTTGCCATTTCCATCCTTCTTGCCGTACACCCCTGAAAAATCTGGAAACGAATAAAAGGAACCTTTGGGTTTGTTGCAAGTCACTCCGGGAATTTTTGATAGTTGCTCCACAATGATATTGCGGCGTTTTTCAAATTCTCGGACCATTTCATGAACTTCATCCAGAGGACCGGTTAAAGCTTCGATGCTGGCCGCTTGCGACACGGCGCAGGGATTGGATGTGCTTTGGCCTTGTAATTTTCCTACCTGTTTGACAATTTCAGGATCTCCGGCGGCTATATAGCCAATCCTCCAGCCTGTCATCGCATAACTTTTAGAAACCCCATTGATTACTACACACTGCTTTTGCACTTCCTGACTTATCGATGCGATGCTGGTGTGCTGGAAACCATCGAACACAATCTGTTCATAAATTTCATCAGTGATGATTAATAGATTGTGCCGTAAAGCAACTTCTGCCAACTTCTCCAATTCATTTTTGTCATAAGCCGAACCGGTTGGATTGGAAGGCGAGTTGATTAATATTGCCTTCGTATTCGGGGTGACCGCATTTTCAATTTGTTCGGGAGTGATTTTAAAATCTTGCTCCGCCCCGGCATGAACAATGAGAGGTCGGGCTCCGGAAAGGATCACTATTTCAGGAAACGATACCCAGTAAGGAGCCGGGATAATGACTTCATCTCCAGCCTGCCAAAGTACCTGCGCTAAATTGTAAAACGAATGTTTGGCGCCACAGGAAGCGAGGATCTGATTTTTTTCATAAGACAGTCCGTTATCCCGTTCTAATTTGGTGATGATGGCTTCTTTTAATAGGTTGCTTCCACCCACGGGGGTATAACGGGTTTCATTATTTTGTATGGCCTTGATACCCGCCTGCTTGATGCGTTCCGGGGTATTGAAGTCGGGTTCGCCAGCTCCAAATCCGATAACATCTTCGCCTCGGGCCTTCATCTCCTTGGCCTTGGCATCTATAGCCAATGTCATTGAAGGGCTGACATTTTGAATTCGTTCAGAAAATTTCATCGGATAGTTTTTTTCAACTCCTTTATAACTCCGCGCGGTACAAGTTCGGAGACATCCCCTCCGTGCCGCGCAATCTCTTTGACCAGGTTGGAACTTAAAAAAGAATATTCCTGACTGGGAATCATAAATAATGTTTCCAAGGATTCGTCGAGCTTTCTGTTCATAAGGCCCATCTGCAGTTCAAACTCAAAGTCAGTGATAGCGCGCAGTCCTTTAATCACTACCGAAGCTTTTTTGGAATGAGCCAGAGAGGTTAGTAAATTGTCGAAAGGAATCACCTCAATTTTGCTGAGATTTTTTGTAGCACTTTTAATAAATTTCACCCGGTCTTCAAGAGAAAATAAAGGATTCTTGTTGGGGTTCAGCGCGACAGCAACAATGAGGCGGTCAAATAGTTTCATAGCCCGTTTCATTATATCAATGTGGCCAAAAGTAACGGGATCAAAAGTTCCCGGATAAAGAGCGATGCGATTACTTTTCATAAGAAACCCTTGCCGAAAAAGCAGGATTATATCCTCAAAATAAAATTTGGCAAATTTTTAAAAAGCAATTTTTGGTTAATTCTCATGTGAAAAACGAAAATAAAGACATGCTCCTGAGTTTAGACTCCGCAAAAAGGTTAAACCCCTCTTTTTTGAGATAAATTCCAGGAATGAAATATTCCCTCGCTTAGTTACTACTTCCCCAAAATTCAAGAGTTTTGGGGAATTGGCAGTGAATTTTTGTAAAAAAGAAAGAAAATGTAAATTAGTTGGATGACTTGAATCTAGAAAAACCCTTTAAATGCAATGAGTTTCTCGATTTGAATTTGTTAAAATATTTAAAAAAAGTAGGTGAAATTTATTTTTTCAGGGTCCATATTTAAGGGGAGCAATAAATTAACTTTGTCTCTTATATATTCTTTATTTTAGTTCCCCAAATTTTCTTGACATTATGCTTGAAATTCCTTATAACATGGCCTCATCTAGAAAAAAGGGCAGAAGGTTTGATTCGAAATACAGGTCAGAAATTGAGAATTAAAAGCATGATTCGTTCCGTAGCACCCGTATTTTATTTGGGAAGTTTTTATAAAGAGGAGCGTTTAATTTTCTGATCTAACAGGCCCGTTTCGATGCCATTTGACGCAGGTTTTATTGCGTTAGCTGATTTATTTTTATTTGTTGTTTGTTGTTTTGATTTGTTTAGAAAGTTTGTTTTGTTTAGAAGTTTTTTTAAAAGTTGTTCAGTAGTTCAGTGTAGGTAGTTGGGGAGTCTCAAAGTTTGCGAATGGAGAGGTTCCTCGTATTTATGTTTTGTTCTTAATAGGAGATTTCTTTTATGAGGCTAAACAGAAGAAAATTCTTGCAGGTGAGTGCTGGTGTAGCGACAGCTATGGCATTGACGAGCAAGAGGGTTGGAGCACAGCTGAAACCCGTAGTAAAAGTAGGGAATCCGCTGGAAGCTTATCCTGACAGACGTTGGGAAGAAGTCTATCGGGATCAGTATAAGTATGAGCGTTCTTTTACATATTGTTGTTCTCCGAACGACACCCATCAGTGTCGCGTACGTGGTTTCGTACGTAACGGCATCTTGATGCGTATCGAGCAGAACTACGATCATCATAAAGTTCGTGACCTGTATGGTAACCAGGCTGACGCTGCGTGGAATCCTCGCATGTGTCTGCGTGGAATGACATTTCCCCGCCGCGCATACGGTCCTTATCGGAATAAGTATCCGATGATCCGTGTTGGTTGGAAGCAGTGGGCGGATGACGGTTTTCCATATTTGGATAAAGAGAACCGTGAAAAGTATAAGATGACAAGCCGGGGAACAGACGAATTCGTTCGTATGACCTGGGATCAGACCTTCACCTACCTTGCAAAAGGTCACATTGCTGTTGGTAAAGCTTACAGTGGTGCTCGTGGTGCACAGCGTCTGAAGAATGAAGGTTACCAGCCTGAAATGATCGAAGCTATGGGTGGATCCGGTCCGCGTACTTTTAAGTATCGCGGTGGTATGGGTCTTCTCGGCGTTGTTGGTAAATATGGTATTTACCGCTTGGCCAATAACATGGCTTTGTTAGATTCAATCATTCGTGGTCGTGGTCCCGGTAAAGTACTGGGCGGCCGGGCATGGTCTAACTACACATGGCATGGCGATCAGGCTCCTGGTCATTCCTGGACTCATGGAATGCAGACCTCTGATATCGACTTCGCAGATCATCGATATGCGAAAATGACGATTCAGTGGGGTAAAAACCTGATTGAGAACAAAATGCCTGAAGCGCATTGGTACACAGAAATCATGGAGCGCGGTGGTACGCTGGTTGCAATTGCTCCTGAGTACAATCCGCCTGCAACAAAAGCGGATTACTGGGTACCTGTACGTGCTGGTCTTTCTGACATCGCCCTGTTTTTGGGTGTTGCGAAGATCATCATGGACGAAGGTCTTGTGGACATCGACTACGTGAAGGACTACACAGATATGCCTCTGTTGGTTCGAACGGATACGTTGGTTCGTTTGCATCCGGATGATTTCATTCCGGGTTACAAGGCTCAAACCCTGCCGAAAGACGGCTTCACCACTAAGTGGATGAAGAACTTCAACCGTGACATGATGCCTGACTTTGCCGTTTGGGATACCAATACGGATAAGCCAGTCGCCATCACGCGTGAAGACATCGGCGCTAAGATGAGAAAGAAAAATATCGATCCTGCATTGGACGGTGTTTTTGACATTAAACTCGTTAGTGGCAAAACCATTACGGCAATGCCTCTTTACGAAATGTATAAAGTTCATCTGAAGGATTACGATATTGATACGACCAACCAAATTTGTCACGCTCCTAAGGACTTAATCGTCCGCCTGGCTCGCGACATTGGTACTATCAAGCCTGTTGAAATCCATTATGGTGAAGGAATTTGTCATTACTTCCACGCTACCATGCATAACCGCGCATCTTATGTTCCGCTGATGTTGACCGGTAATGTTGGTCCTAAAGGTTCCGGTTCCCACACATGGGCAGGAAACTACAAGGCCGGCAACTACCAGGGTTCACATTGGTCTGGACCTGGATTCGCAGCTATGGTTGCTGAAGATCCTTTCAATCCTATCCTTGACATTACCAAGAATGTTGATTGGAAAAATGTTAAGGGTTATCTGAAGGGTGAGGAAGTCAGCTACTGGGCGCATCGTGATAAAGCGCTGATCGTTAATACCCCGCGCTATGGCCGGAAGGTATTTACGGGACGTACGCATATGCCTACGCCTACGAAGCTGGTATGGTTTGTTAACGTTAACGTTATCAATAATGCTAAGTGGTTCTACGAGTTGGTATTCAACACGAATAACAACGTAGACATGATCGTAGCTCAGGACATCGAGTTCACAGGTTCTTGTGAGTACAGCGATATCGTACTTGCTCCGAACTCATGGGCCGAGTTTGAAAGTTATGAAATCACTTCTGCATGTTCAAATCCGTTCCATCAGATCTGGGGCGGAACGGGAATCAAACCTATCTTCGATACCATCGATGATAACTTGATTCACCGTGAGTTCTCTCGCCGGTTGGCAGAAGTAACAGGCGATAAGCGTTTTGCTGACATCATGAAGGTTTATGAGGGTAAAGCGCCGAACCGAACGAAGGCGATGATTCGCCGGTTGTTCACCACATCTACAACGGGTATGGGTTACAACATTGATGATATCATCAACGGCAAGTATGGTGAGCCGGGATGTTGTCTGATGCTGTTCAGAACCTATCCTCGATCTCCCTTCTGGGAGATGTATACGGAGTCTAAACCTTTCTATACGCCTCATGGCCGCATCCAGTTCTACAACGATGAGCCTGAAGCTATTGAATATGGTGAAAACTTCATCGTTTCCAGGGAAGGTCCAGAAGCAACGCCTTACCTGCCAAACGTAATCATTTCAACCAATCCTTACATCCGACCGGATGATTACGGAATTCCGGAAGACGAGCAGGATCCGGATCTTCGT
>Ga0233449_1001116_pt1 | contig 26169 bp, 21 predicted proteins | sample SI_124_October20_FD_183012 | JGI IMG/M metagenome (GOLD analysis project Ga0233449, IMG submission 183012) | Seawater microbial communities from Saanich Inlet, British Columbia, Canada - SI_124_October2016_200_MG | ecosystem: Environmental > Aquatic > Marine > Inlet | place: Canada: British... | reverse complement strand
TGTTATCTGAAAATACCCAGCGTCTGGCGTTCGAGCCGCTGGACATGGCAGCCGTACTGGGTGCCCAACCCGGTGCCGGCACGCTTGGTGGTGTTATTGCCTGCAATCTGGCCGGCCCGCGCCGGATCAGTGCCGGGGCTGCCCGTGACCATATTCTGGGTGTCAAAGGTGTCAGTGGACGCGGCGAAGCGTTCAAATCCGGTGGCCGCGTGGTGAAAAATGTGACCGGCTATGACATGTCGAAATTGATGACGGGTGCATACGGCACGCTGGGTGCCCTGACGGAAATTACGCTCAAGGTATTGCCGCGACCGCAAAAGGCCTGGACTGTTTTGCTTATGGGCCTGGACGACGCAACCGCCATCAAGGCCCTGGCGCAAGCTGCCGGTTCCAGTCATGAGGTTTCAGGGCTGGCTCATTTACCGGAAGATGCGGCAGCACGATCTGGTGTTTCCTATGTGCAGTCTGCGGGGGCAGCTGTGACGGCTATCCGGGTCGAAGGACCTGGCCCGTCCGTGGAACACCGGGTTGCCAGCCTGCGCAATGAATTGTCCGCCTTCGGTAAACTGGAAGAATTGCACAGCCATAATTCAGCGATGCTATGGCGGGAAATTCGTGATGTTCAATTATTGCCGGCAGACGATCAATTGTGGCGGTTCTCGGTGACGCCTTCCAAAGCCGCCGATGTTGCACAGCATATGCGACGCGAGGTTCCGGGGATCAAAACAATGTATGACTGGGCCGGGGGGTTGATCTGGTTGTCGATGCCGCCCCGCGAAGACGCCGGACATGAAATCGTCCGGGCCGCGATCAGGGATGTGGGCGGTCATGCCATGCTGATCCGTGCGGATGCAAAAGTCCGTGGACAGGTGCCGGTCTTTCAGCCGCAGGCAAAGGCCGTTGCGGATCTCAGCCGCCGGATCAAGGAAGCGCTCGACCCCCATGGGATCTTCAATTCCGGCCGCATGGTCGAAGGGTTGTAGGGCTCTCATGCAAACACGATTTTCAGATGCGCAATTGCAGGACCCCGGTATCGCCGAGGCCAATGATATCTTGCGCAAATGCGTTCATTGCGGATTTTGCACGGCGACGTGTCCAACCTATGTAACCCTTGGTGACGAACTCGACAGTCCCCGTGGCCGGATCTATCTGATCAAGGAAATGCTGGAAGGCGGCAATCCCGCAACCGAGGCAACTGTTCGGCATCTGGATCGTTGCCTGACTTGTCTATCCTGCACGACAACCTGTCCTTCAGGCGTTGATTACATGCATCTGCTGGATCATGGTCGCCGACATATAGAAGAAACCTGGCAACGCCCGCTGACGGATCGCTGGCTGCGCGCCCTGCTGAAGTGGTTGTTGCCAAAGCCTGCCTTGTTCCGGTTGGCCCTTGTCGGTGCAAAACTCGCACGCCCGTTTGCACCCCTGTTTCCAGGGCGTCTATCGGCCATGCTGAAAATGTCGTCAGCATCCATCAGCTCTCCGTCTCCAGTCGACCAACCCGGTATACATAACGCTGATGGCAAGCGTCAGATGCGCGTGGCGATGTTAAGCGGTTGCGCCCAACAGGTCGTGGGCGGGGACATCAATGAGGCAACCATTCGTTTGCTGCGGCGCCACGGTGTGGAAGTTGTGATCGCCTATGGCATGGGATGTTGTGGTGCGTTGACCCAGCATATGGGGGATGAAGCAGCAGCACAAAAATCGGCACGGGCCAATATCGCGGCCTGGCTGACCGTCAAGGAAAACGGTGGTCTGGATGCTATTGTCGTCAATGCGTCGGGCTGCGGTACTACGGTCAAAGACTATGGGCATCTGCTGAAAGGCGATGCCGACTGGGCGGACAAAGCCGCTGAAATTTCTGATCTGACCGTGGATATCAGCGAGCTGATGATCAAAGTCGGTTTGCAAAATGTGAACTTGCCAGCAGAGGCAGCGACACTTGGTGTTGCCTATCATGCGGCTTGTTCCCTGCAACATGGCCAAAAAGTTGTTTCACCGCCAAAGGATCTGTTGCGGCAAGCAGGTTTCACTATTCGCGACGTTGGTGAAGGACACCTTTGTTGCGGTTCAGCCGGGACCTATAATCTGTTGCAGCCCGAAATTGCGGATCAACTGGGCCAGCGGAAAGCCGGGAATATCAAGGCAACAGGCGCAGACATTGTCGCCGCCGGAAATATTGGCTGCATGGTTCAGATATCCGCCCACAGCGGTTTACCGGTCGTACATTCAGTGGAATTGCTCGATTGGGCCACGGGTGGGCCTCGTCCCGCTAGTCTTGATCGCTGATCTTTAAACCGGCTTCACAAATTTGCGATTTGCCCCGAGCGGCCCGGCGACCTATCTTTTTACCATGTTCAGAAAGCTTGCCACATTCCTGTTGCTGGCGGGGCTGATATTGTCAGTGCCGCAAGCCGCAACTGCGCGTCAGGACGACCCCAAACTGGGTGAGCTGTTTGATCTGCTCTATGACGCTGAGCACCCCAGCGAAATCGGCGCGTTAACGCACTTGATCTGGCAGATATGGAGTAAATCAGGCAGCGAAACCACGGACTATTTATTCAAGGCCGGTGTGCGCGCCATGGCACAGGGTGACCTGGCAAAGGCTCTCAAGCGGTTCTCGGCAATTATCGAAATTGATCCTGAATTTGCAGAGGCCTGGAACAAAAGGGCGACCGTTTCATTCATGATGGGGGACTACAAGGCTTCGGTTCTCGATGTGCAGAAAACGGTATCGCTGGAGCCCCGGCATTTTGGTGCCTGGTCAGGTCTCGGGATGATCTATATGCGTCTGGAATATCATGAACTTGCGCTCAAGGCCTTTCGACGTGCCCTTAAGGCAAATCCACATTTACCGGGTGCGCGGGAACAGATCATCGAATTGAAGACGATTATTTCCGGCAGCAAAACCTGACTACAGCGCATCCCGCTGATCACCAACCCAGGCTATGCGCAAAATATTGGTCGCACCTGGTGTGCCAAACGGGACACCTGCGGTAACGACGATGCGCTGTCCCGCCTTGGCAAATCCATCACGGAAGGCTATGCGACAAGCGCGCTCAACCATGTCTGCAAAATTGGTTGGATCATCGGTGTGCACACTATGCACACCCCAGGCAAGTGCCAGTCGACGCGCTGTCTTCGCATTCGGCGTCAAACCCAGAATAGGAACCACCGGTTTTTCACGGGCAGCACGCATGGTTGTCGAGCCGGTTGTCGAGTAGGTCACAATGGCAGCAGCACTGATGGTCTCGGCAACCTGGGCTGCGGCTGCCGTTATGGCATCAGCTGCGGTCGCTTCGGGCGTTGCATGCAAGGCGTGAATGATCGTGCGGTACCGCGGATCTTTTTCAATCTTGCAGGCGATGCCATCCATCATGGCCACCGATTCAACAGGATAATCACCTGAAGCAGATTCTGCGGATAACATGACAGCGTCCGCGCCATCAAAGACGGCAGTGGCGACGTCCGACACTTCTGCGCGTGTGGGTACGGCAGCGGTAACCATGGATTCCAGCATCTGGGTGGCGACAACAACCGGCTTTCCGGCGGCGCGGGCCTCGCCGATAATTGTCTTCTGCAAACCGGGCACTTCCTCAACCGGCATTTCCACGCCCAGATCGCCGCGGGCAACCATCAGGCCGTCACTGATCTCGACGATTTCTTCCAGCGAGTCGATGGCGGCCGGTTTTTCAATCTTGGCCATCAAGGCAGCGCGTCCGGCAATCAGTTTGCGGGCTTCGGCAACATCAGCAGGTCGTTGCACAAAGGACAGGGCAACCCAGTCGACGCCCAGGTCCAGGGCATATTGCATGTCAGTACGATCTTTGTTCGTCAGTGCTGCAATATCCAGAACGGCGTTTGGAACATTCACGCCTTTACGGTCGGAAATCTCTCCCGCTGTTATGACGGTACAATCGGCGGATTCTGTTGTCAGTGTATCGATACGCAATCGAATGGTGCCATCAGCAATCAGCAGATCGGTACCGACCTCAACCGCCTTGAAAATTTCGGGATGCATCAGGGATGCACGATTTTGATCACCTGGCGTCTTGTCCATATCCAGACGAAAAGACTGGCCAACGGTCAGCATAACCGGCCCAGCTGCAAATGTGCCGACACGTAATTTTGGTCCTTGCAGGTCGGCCAGGATCGCAATCGGTCGACCAACCTCTGCCTCCAGCGCCCGGATCGCGTCGAAGCGTTCCTTGTGATCGGCATGAACTCCGTGGCTGAAGTTCAGGCGAAAAACATCCGCACCGGCATCAAAAAGAGCCCGGATCATATCCGGGGTTGAGCTGGCTGGGCCTAATGTCGCGATGATTTTGGCGTTTCTGAGTCTTCTCATCTTTATATCATAGCCGGATGGATGAATTGTTGCCACCTGGGGCTGATGAATTGTTTGTGTCAAATCCACAAGTTAGCTCCCCGGGAACCGATCGCGTTCAAGGCATCAAGAGGGTCGGGGTTTGATCGAGCATCGACAAACTTCACGCGCGGCCCTAGATATATTCTTGTGATTATCCAAAACATTTTCCGAACTGTAGTATCTGAATGACCGACACCCCGCTTGATCCACCAGCCTTCGAAGTTGTTAACCCGGACGGCAAGGCCGACGTCTTGTTGATCTGTGACCATGCCAGCTCTGCCTTGCCGCCGGAATATGGAACCCTTGGGCTCGAGCCTGATATCCTGCGGCGTCACATTGGCTGGGACATTGGTGCGGCGGATGTGACAAGACGCCTGGCTGAAATGCTGGATGCGCCGGCGGTCCTGTCAGGATATTCCCGCTTATTGTTTGATTGCAATCGCCAGCCCGGTAATCCGATGGCGACGCCGGAAGTCAGTGACGGCATCGTCGTGCCGGGGAACCAGGGCCTGGACGAAGAAGAAATCAGCAAACGCCAGGCCTTGTATTTCGAGCCCTATCACAGCGCCGTCGAACATCAGTTGAACGCTTTCGCCGAACGAAATGTTATTCCGGCCCTGATATCCATGCACAGCTTTACGCCGATCATGGACGGGTTCGAACGACCCTGGCATGCTGGCATGCTTACAAACAAGGACGTGCGTCTGGTGTCCGGAATGCTGGATGCCCTGCAGGCACATCCGGGCATTGTTGCGGATCACAATGTGCCATATTCAGGCGATGACCCTTCGGGTTACACTGTGCATGTTCATGGTGAAAAACGTGGCGTGCCTTGTGTGGCTGTTGAAATTCGTCAGGACTTGATTGATACGCATCATGCGGCACAAACCTGGGCCGGGTTGATGGCAGGTGCCGTTCAGGAAACACTGAAAACGGCCAGACCATTTTCGCTGCAGCCCATAACAGATTGGCGCGGTGCCTTGAGGGAATAAATGTCTTGCGGGAATAGCCTGCCGGACCGTCGGTCCAGACAAATTGATATCGGGAGAACGTCAACATGGCTGTGAAAGATCCACCCTTCACAATAGGCATTGAAGAAGAATACCTCTTTGTCGATCTGGAAACCCGAAACCTGGCTGTCGACCCGCCAAAGACCATGATGGCTGACTGTGAATCATTGCTGACTGGTCAGGTCAGTCCGGAATTCCTGCGTGCCCAGATCGAAGTTGAAACCCGCGTGTGTACCAGTGTTGGCGAGGCCCGGGATGACCTTGCGCATCTCAGGTCAACCGTTGCCGGCGTTGCCAACAATCATGGACTTGGCTTAATTGCGGCAGCTACCCACCCATTTGCCAAATGGAACGAACAGCAGCATACCGACAAGGAACGTTACAACGAACTGGCGAAGGATATGCAGGCGCTGGCGAGGCGCCTGTTGATCTGTGGCCTGCATGTGCATGTTGGCATTGAAGATGATGACCTGCGCATCGATCTGATGAACCAGGTGCGCTATTTCCTGCCCCACCTGCTGGCGCTCAGCACATCGTCGCCATTCTGGGGCGGGGAGGATTCCGGTTTGTTGTCATATCGCCTGTCGGTGTTTGACTCCATGCCACGCAGTGGTCTGCCGGACGTCTTTGATTCTGCGGCAGAATATGATCGCCTGGTCGCCCAGATGGTGAATGCCAATTTGATAGAAGATGCGACCAAATTCTGGTGGGATGTGCGCCCCAGTGCCCGCTATCCGACACTTGAAATGCGGATTACGGACGTCTGTACCCGGCTGGATGATTCCATTGCCATCGCTGCCCTTTACGTTTGTATTCTCAGCATGCTGCATCGATTGCGTAAAAGTAATCAGCGCTGGCGCGTCTATCCAGGAACGCTGATCAACGAAAATCGCTGGCTGGCACAACGCTATGGCGTATCGGGTCAGATGGTGGATTTTGGTATCGGTCGGCCTGTCCCCTTTTCAGACTTGCTGGAAGAAGTGCTGGAACTGGTGCGGGAAGATGCTGAACGAATGGATTGTGTCGCCGAAATTGAACATGCCCGGGAAATTGTCCGCCGCGGCACATCAGCCCAGCGTCAGCAGGAGGTTTACCAACAGGCCGTGTCGGCTGGCGCTGAACCTGCCGAAGCCCTGAAGGGTGTTGTCGACATGTTGATCAAGGAAACAACAATCGGTCTTTGAATGATTTAACGGGCAGATATTGAACCGCCCTGTCAGTCCGGGTAAGGTCCGCGATCAGATTTCAGAGAGCTTCCAGCTCTCAAGCAATAAACAGAGGATAAAGAGCTATGTCAGACGATGTTGGTGGTATCGCCGCAGATCAATTACGGAGCCTGATCTCCCGGATTGAGCGCCTGGAAGAAGAAAAAGCAGCATTGGCAGCAGATATTCGGGAAGTTTATGCCGAAGCCAAAGGCAACGGGTTTGACCCCAAAGCCATGCGCCAGATCGTCAGCTTGCGTAAAATGGATGAGCCAAAAATGAAAGAGATGGAGGCCATACTGGATCTCTATAAAATGGCGATGGGCATGGAATAACGCCCTTCCATCACAAAAACAGGGGCGGCAAATGAATTGCCGCCCCTTTTTTTCTGGTGCGGATTTGAGGACCAATCCGTCACCACTGCAGCTCGTCCGATGAGAGGAAGAGTTGCCACCATTTCAACTACATTCCCGGTGCTCCCGCAATCAGCAAAGGTGCGTATGTTGAACGTTAATCTCCGTATTGCTATTCAGCAGCGCTGACGATGGGGGCTGGATTGTTAAACTCTGCCAACAATTCTTCTTCGCGGGTCTTTGCCGTGGCCAGCTGATCCTGTTTGACGCGACCAAAACCCCGAATATGTTCGGGCACGGATGCGATCAATACAGCCAGGGGATGGTTCACCGTGGTCAGACCATCCAGCAATTTTGCTACAGTATCCTCATAATCTGTTATCAACTGCCGTTCGGTCTTGCGCTCTTCGGTATAACCAAACAAGTCAAAGGTGCCGCCGCGCAGGCCTTTCAGTTTGGCCAGCAAGCCAAATGCCTTCAGCATCCACGGACCAAATTCCATCTTTTCGATTTTGCCGGTCAGAGGGTCGGGGCGGGCGAGCAGGGGTGGGGCCAGATGAAAGCGCAAAGTGTAGTCGCCGCCAAATTGCACCCGGATTTTTTCTATAAAGGCCGGATCACTGTAAAGCCGGGCAACTTCATATTCGTCCTTATAAGCCAACAGTTTGAAGTAATTTTTGGCAACAGCCTCGGCCAGGCCAGCCAGACCTTTACCTTTTTCTTTTTCAACTTTCTCCACCCGGGATACAAAATCGCGATAGCGCGTGGCGAGTGCCTCGTCCTGATATTTAATCAACTCGGACGCACGCCGTGAAACGAGATGTTCCAGGGTTGGTGAAACCGGTAATTCCTCGACCACGGGCATGGCAGGGGCGGCGGCGGCTTCAGCGGCTTTGAGATCAAAGGCAGCTGTGCGACCCCAGCGGAACGTGTCGAGACTGGTGTCAACAGAAACACCGTTCAGCTCGATAGCTTTTTCGATGGCGGCACCGCTAACCGGCACCATGCCACGCTGATAAGCATATCCAAGCGTGAACAGGTTCGTGGCAATGGAGTCGCCGATCAGCGCAGTCGCCAGTTTGGTGGCGTCCACAAAATCAACAAGATTGTCGCCCGTGTTTTCCCGGATCATTTGTTTGAAATGATCGCCCGGAAACTGGACTTCGTTGTCCAGGGTAAACCCGGCCGTAGGTGTTTCGTGGCTGTTGATGACGGCCCTGGTGGATCCGTTTTGCATCTTGGCGAGGGCATCGAAACTGCCCGCAACGACCATATCACAGCCCAGGACAGCATCTGCCGATCCGGCACCCAGTCTTGCAGTATGAATATCGTCAGCGTTGTCGGATATGCGCACATGCGTGATGACCGCACCGCCTTTTTGCGCAAGGCCCGTCATGTCCAGAACAGAAACGCCTTTGCCTTCAATATGGGCGGCCATGCCCAGCAAGGCACCAATGGTTACCACGCCCGTTCCTCCGACACCGGTTACCAACATGTTATAGGGCTCGGTTGTTGAGCAAGCCTCCGGTTCCGGCAGGTCCATCATCGGGCCTTGGTTACTGGCCACTTCCGACTTTGGTTTACGTACGTTGCCGCCGTGGACTGTCACAAAGCTTGGGCAGAAACCCGTAACGCAGGAATAATCCTTGTTACAGGAAGACTGGTTAATCACGCGTTTACGGCCAAACTCGGTTTCCAGAGGTTCTACCGACAGACAATTGGACTGGACCGAACAATCACCGCAGCCCTCACAAACGGCATCATTGATGAAGGCCCGTTTTGCAGGATCCGGAAACTTGCCACGCTTGCGACGACGACGTTTTTCGGCAGCACATGTCTGGTCGTAGATCATGACAGTTGTGCCGTCTGTGTCGCGCAATTCGCGTTGCACAGGATCCAGGTGTTTGCGGTGGTGGAATGTCACACCCGGCGGAAATTCTGTGCCAAGTGTATATTTTTCCGGCTCGTCAGAGACAATGACGACCTTTTTGACACCTTCAGAATGGACCTGCCAGGCGATCTCCGGCACAGAAACTTCACCTTCATGCGGCTGGCCACCAGTCATGGCTGTGGCGTCGTTGTACAGGATTTTGTAAGTGATGTTGACGCCGGCGGCGACAGATGCCCGGATCGCGAGATAGCCGGAATGGAAATAGGTGCCGTCGCCCAGATTCTGGAACATATGCTTTGTCGAGGTGAATGGTGACATGCCGATCCAGGGCGTGCCTTCGGCACCCATATGGGTTGCCGTCAGGGTGCTTCTGTTCATCCAGACCGCCATGTAATGACAACCAATCCCAGCCATGGCAAAGCTGCCATCCGGCACTTTGGTCGACGTGTTATGAGGACAACCGGAACAGAAATAAGGCAGACGTGCAAGTGTGGCCGGATCGCCAGCCAATACTCGTTCCTTGTTTTCAAGAAAGGCCAGGCGTTCGTCGATGGCCTGGCTGGTGTGAAATCTTTTGATGCGACTGGCGATGGCACGAGCTACCTGGGCCGGGGTCAATTCGGTTTTGGCATCCAGCAGCCAGTTGCCGTCTTCATCGAATTTTCCAACCACACGAGGCCGGGTGTCTTCTTTCCAGTTGTAAAGTTGTTCCTTCAACTGGTTCTCGATGAATGCGCGTTTTTCCTCGACAACCAGAACTTCTTCCAGTCCTTCCGCAAAAGCACGCGCGCCTTCTTTTTCCAGCGGCCAGCTCATGCCAACCTTGTAGACCCGAATGCCTATTTTGGCTGCTGTTACCTCGTCAATGCCAAGATCGTTCAGGGCCTGGCGCACGTCGCCATAGGCCTTTCCCGTTGCCATGATTCCCAGTCGCGGATTGGGGCTGTCCAGTTCGATCCGGTCCAGTTTATTGGCACGGGCAAAGGCAAGAACGGCATAGAGCTTGTGATGCAGCAAGCGGCTTTCCTGCTCCAGCGGCGGATCCGGCCAGCGAATGCTGAGGCCACCTTCCGGCATTTCAAAATCATCTGGTTCGACAATCTTGACCCTGTCCGGGTCTACCGAAACGGATACCGAACTTTCAACGGTTTCGGTAATCGTTTTAAAGGCAACCCAGCAACCGGAATAGCGCGACATGGCAATCCCCATCAGGCCCATGTCCAGATATTCCTGAATACTTGAAGGGTTCAGGACCGGAATCATGGCACCCATGAAGGCATGTTCACTTTGGTGAGGCAGGGTCGAAGACTTGGCAGCATGGTCGTCGCCAGTCAGGACCAATACGCCCCCGTGTTTTGAAGTGCCGGCATAGTTACCGTGCTTGAACGCATCGCCGGTTCTGTCGACACCAGGTCCCTTGCCATACCAAAGCCCGAAGACGCCATCATATTCGGCGCCGGGGAACATGTTGACTTGCTGGCTGCCCCAAATGGCGGCGGCCGCGAGGTCTTCGTTCAGGCCTGGTTGGAAAGTAATGTCATTTTGCTTGAGGAATTTGTTCGCCTTCCACATGGCCTGGTCGTAGCCCCCGAGCGGAGAGCCACGATAGCCAGAGATGAAACCGCCGGTATTCAGACCGGCAGCCCGGTCACGCTGTTTCTGTAGCAAGGGCAGGCGCACCAGTGCCTGGACACCATTTACAAATATACGACCTTCTTCTTTTGTATATTTATCATCCAGCGAAACTTCAGCGAACGATGTTGCAGCAAGCGACATGGCATAACCCCTGGTTCATACTGTTTAGATGAAATAGGTAAGCAATACTGACGTAAATAGCAATAAAATTCGATATCTGAAATATGATGCCTGTTGGCGCTGTCTTCAATTCACAAGAACGGGATTCTGCGCCAGTAAAATCAACGGATACGTTCTACTGGCGGCAACAAGTCTGGAACGAGCCAAAAAGCTTCAGTCGACGCTGTATTCGTCCAGACCGTACTGGCGCACCTTGCGGTACAGGGTTGATCTGCCAATGCCCAATTGGCGCGCGGCTTCGGACATTTGACCTTTGCAACGCTCCAGGCCCAGTCGAATGGCATCGCTTTCAATTTCCTTGAGCTCCCGTCCTCGCCCGTCCTCATTGGATGTCAGAATTACGTCAGCGGGCAATTCAGCGACTGCAACTTGTCCGGATTGAGGTGAGGCAACGCCCTGTGCCTGGGCAATGTGTGGGAAATCTCCAATATTCAACACATCGCCATCGCACAGTACAACACCCCGGAAAATTGCGTTTTCCAGCTGCCGAACATTTCCAGGCCAGTCATATGAGACCAGCAATTCCAGTCCTTCGTCGGAAATGGCGCGAACGGCTTTGCCTTCTGAACTGGCATAATTCGAGATAAACCGGTCGGTCAATGCCGCGATGTCATCTTTGCGGTCTTTCAGGGGTGGCACATGAATGGGAAAAACGTTCAGCCGGTAATACAGATCCTCGCGGAACGTACCTTCGGTGACCAATTGTGCCAAATCCCTGTTGGTGGCTGAAATAAGCCGCACATCGATCTTGGTTGGTTTTTTGGCACCGATGGGATCAACTTCACCTTCCTGCAAGGCTCTTAACAGTTTGACCTGCAGGTCGGAGCGCAGTTCACCAATTTCGTCCAGAAAAAGGGTGCCGCCATCGGCTTCCTGAAACTTGCCGATATGCTTTTGGTCTGCACCGGTGAAAGATCCTTTTTCGTGTCCGAACAAAATACTTTCGACCAGGTTCTCAGGGATGGCACCGCAGTTAACGGTGACAAAGGCGCGCCCGGCACGCTCGCCCACCCCTTGAATGGCCCGGGCAATAAGTTCCTTGCCGACGCCGCTTTCGCCTTCGACCAGGATGGGAATAGTTGAATCAGCTGCGCGCTCGGCTAAATCCAGGGCCCGCTTCATGGCGGCACTGCCACCAATAATATCTGCAAAGCCGAGGGTGCCGTCTGCGCGTCGTGTCAGGCGTGATACTTCGCCGCTCAAGGCCGAAATCTTCAGGGCATTCTCAATTGAGACCTGCATACGTTCGGGGCTGGCCGGTTTGATAACAAAATCAACCGCTCCGGCGCGCATCACATTGACGACGGTTTCGACGCCGCCTTTCATGGTCAACACAATCATCGGCAGGGAAGGGTGCACGGGGTGAACTTTTTCGAGCAAACCAATGCCATCCAGATCCGGCATAACCAGATCCAGTACCACCAGATCAACCTGTTCGCGCTCCGGTCCCATCAGGATTTCCAGGGCTTCCGGTCCGCCAGGCGCCGTCAATACACGGTACCCTATACGCTGGACCATCAATTCAAGAAATCTGAGCTGGGCCGGGTCGTCTTCAACGACCAATATCGTTGATGCCATATTCCATTCCCCTGGAAAAGCAAACGTCTATACAACCACAAAACCAATAATATTGGATAATTGTGCCAAGTGTTTCGATCCGATACAACAGCTGTATCAAAATAAAGCGCTTCCAGGGGCGGGAATAGGGAATTATTGATTAACTATTGCCTTTGCCGGGGGTGTTTTATTATGTATCCGGCACTATTGTGACTGCCAAAATAATGACCAGAATTATTGCACGTGTTCAGTTCCGAGCGGAGACTACCCTTAAATGACTATATTGGTTACAGGTGCAGCCGGGTTCATCGGCTCCCATGTTTGTATTAAATTACTGGAACGCGGCGAAAAGGTTCTGGGACTGGATAATCTGAACGATTATTACGACGTATCGCTCAAGGAAGCGCGGCTTGCACGCTTTCAGGATCATGAGAACTTTACGCTTGCCCGAGTGAATATCGCGGATCGTGAAGCTGTTGAGGCAGCGGTGGCTGAGTTCGGTCCCATCCATAAAGCCGTACATCTTGCAGCACAGGCAGGCGTCCGGTACTCGCTGACTAATCCCTATGCTTATATCGAGACCAACTTGATGGGTCATACGGTTATACTTGAGGCCTGTCGCCACGCGCCGGATTTTGAGCATCTGGTTTATGCAAGCTCCAGTTCGGTATATGGCGGCAACAAGAAACAACCTTTTTCCGTAGAAGACAGGGTCGACAATCCCGTATCACTGTACGCCGCAACCAAAAAAGCCGACGAACTGATCAGCCACAGTTATAGTCATCTGTATCGGATTCCGGCGACAGGATTGCGGTTCTTCACGGTATATGGCCCGTGGGGGCGACCGGATATGGCCTTGTGGATTTTCACCAAAGCCATTTTTGCCGGTGAACCTATTCCGCTATTTAACGATGGCGATATGCGAAGAGATTTTACATATATAGACGACATCGTTGACGGCACAATTCGGGCACTCGACAACCCGCCAGTGGCTGAAGGTGACAAACCGCCCTATCAGGTCTTCAATATTGGAAATCACCGGTCGGAAGAACTGATGACACTTGTTGATATCCTGGAAAAAGAGATTGGTAAAAAGGCTGAACGGCAGTTGCTGCCCATGCAGGACGGGGACGTTCAGGAAACCTATGCGGATATCTCTGCTATTCAGGAAGCAACAGGTTATCAGCCGCGCACGTCAATTAGTGAAGGTATTCCGGCCTTTGTAAAATGGTATCGGGACTATCACGGGGTCTGATGTCAGTATTTGAAGGCGCAGATTTTTTTGCTTTTGCCACGCGCTTTGTGGAGGCGATCCCGCATGTGAAAGAACTGGGGATCAGCGTTGTTACAGCGGCCCCCGGCACAGCGGTTATCAAACTGCCCTACCGTGAAGATTTGATCGGAAACCCCGATACAGGTGTTTTGCATGGCGGTGTGATTACGACATTGATTGATACGGTTTGCGGCTTCGCGGCATTTTCAGATGTGGGAGACGGATTTGCGCTCGCGACACTTGATTTGCGCATCGACTACCTGAAACCGGCCACGCCAAAACTTGATTTACTGGCGGAAGGGCACACGTACAAAATAACGAAAAATATCGTTTTTGTCCGGGCAACGGCTTATCACAGTGATCCTCAGGACCCCATTGCGAATTGCGTATGTACTTTTATGCGGGGAACAAAGGGCGTCGAATTCGTCAATTCGGCCAGCAAGATGAACTCCCAGTCATGAGTTCGCTGGTAGAAATTATCCGGCACGCCAAGGCCGAGGGTGATCCGGAGTTGATGGCAACGGCGTATCCCTATGCGGTCTATCTCGGTTTGCAAATGTCGACGATTGAAGATGAGTTACATTGCAGCATGCCGTTTGACGAGAAGCTGGTGGGCAATCCATTGTTGCCTGCAATCCATGGCGGCGTTGTCGGTGCCTTTCTTGAATCAGTCGCGCTCGTGACCCTGATCTGGGAACTGGATATCGAACAACTGCCAAAAACGATCGATATTTCAATCGATTATCTGCGTTCTGCGGGACCAAAAACAACATGGGCCAAGGCGGTTTTGACCAAACGGGGCCGCCGGGTGGCCAATGTGCGCGTTGAAGCCTGGCAGGATAATCCCTTGAAGCCGGTTGCAGCTGCCCACGGTAATTTTTTAACGGGCTGATCCGTCGCGGGCTTGGCGATTGTACCATTCGCGCCCATATCATCATCATGTTCCGGGGAGAACCTTTTGTTCTCCCATGCCAAATTTCCAGATCAAGGACCAGATCAAATGAGTACTGCCGACGTCGCTACCGAGTTAACTGATCTCCCGGGCTGGGACCTGACGGATCTTTATCCTGGACGAGATTCGTCCGAACTTGCGGATGCGCTCAAGGATGTAGCGGCCAGGGCAACAGAGTTTAATAGCAAATTTTCCGGCAAACTGGCGACGCTAAGCGGCGATGAACTGGCCGGTGCTGTCCAGTCATACGAAACCATGCAGGAAACAATCGGGCGCATTGGAAGCTTTGCCTTTTTGACCTATGCGACCGATATGTCGGACACAGAAATTGGCCAGTTTTTTCAGAATATGCAGGAAAAACTCAACGATGTGACGACAGATTTGTTGTTCTTCACGCTCGAGCTGAACAGGCTGGAAGATGACGCCTTGCAAGGGCTCTACGCTTCGTCAGAAAAATTGGCTCGCTATCAGCCCTGGATCAGGGATGTTCGCTCGTTCCGGCCACATCAGCTGGATGATGAAATCGAAAAGCTGTTGCATGAAAAGGAAGTTGCCGGACGGTCTTCGTGGGTGCGTTTGTTTGACGAAACAATGGCTGGTCTGAAATTCCCCTTCGATGACAAGATGTTGTCGTCCGAAGAAATCCTGCATTTACTGTCGGACAAGAACCGCGATACGCGCAAGAAAGCGACTGAGAGTCTTGGCGCTGTTTTTGCTCAAAATGTTAAACTGTTTTCGCTGATTACCAACACGCTCGTCAAAGACAAGGACATTGAAGACCGGTGGCGCAGTTTTGCGGACCCTGCCGACAGTCGTCATTTGGCAAACCAGGTCGAAGGCAAGGTGGTTGATGCCCTCAGTCAGGCTGTGCAAGACGCCTATCCAAAATTGTCGCACCGCTATTACAGCCTCAAGGCGAAATGGATGGGCAATGGCGACAAACTGGATTACTGGGATCGCAATGCGCCTTTGCCAGAAGACGATGACAAGCTGGTCACCTGGCCAGAAGCCGTTGATACGGTGCTGAATGCCTATCGTGCCTTTTCGCCTGAGCTGGCTGATCTGGGGAAACGGTTCTTTGACAATGAGTGGATTGATGTACCGGTGCGTCCAGGCAAGGCGTCGGGTGCCTTTGCCCATCCGACAGTACCGGGTGCGCATCCCTATCTGATGCTGAACTATCAGGGCAAGTCCCGTGATGTCATGACCCTGGCACACGAGCTCGGTCATGGTGTGCACCAGATATTGGCCGGTGCCCAGGGTGCCTTGATGGCAGACACGCCCCTGACCCTGGCCGAAACGGCCAGCGTATTCGGCGAGCAACTGACCTTCCGGGCCATGCTCAACAACGAAGACGATCCGGCACGTCGACGGATTATGCTGGCCAACAAGGTTGAAGACATGCTCAACACTGTTGTTCGCCAGATCGCTTTTTATGAGTTTGAAAAACGCGTGCACGCCGAACGAAAATCAGGTGAACTGACACCGGATCAACTGGGCGAAATCTGGATGGCTGTGCAAAGCGAAAGTCTCGGGCCTGTCCTGAATTTCGATGATAATTACAAGCATTTCTGGTGCTACATTCCGCACTTCATTCACTCGCCATTTTATGTCTATGCCTATGCCTTTGGCGACTGCCTGGTGAATTCCCTGTACGCCGTTTATCAGGATGCAGAAGCCGGATTCCAGGAGAAATACTTTGACATGTTGCGTGCAGGGGGCACCCTGCAACACAAGGAATTGCTGGCACCATTTGGTCTTGATGCATCCGATCCAGAATTCTGGGGACGGGGTCTGGGCATGATCAGCGATTTAATCGACCAGTTGGAGGCTGCAGACGAGGCAGCCGGATAGGAAAACCGAATCGTGTCGGGAGACGAGAAAAATTCACTGGGTGGGCGCGTGCGCAGATACGCGCGTGTGTCTGGCAAGGTCGGTGGCCTGGCGGCGCGTCTCGCCGGTGAACGTGTTCTCGGCCTGCCACTGGACCGGGCGAAACATGCCTCTGCCTTGCGCGAAGCCCTGGGGGGACTGAAGGGTCCCTTGATGAAAGTCGCCCAGATCATGTCGACCATCCCGGAAGCCTTGCCAGATGAATATGTCGCCGAACTGACGCAGCTACAATCCAACGCGCCGTCCATGGGATGGCCCTTTGTCAAACGTCGCATGTCTTCAGAACTCGGCTCTGACTGGCAGTCACATTTCAGCGACTTTGAAAAGACAGCTTCTGCCGCCGCATCCCTTGGTCAGGTCCACCATGCCACAGCGGTGGATGGTCGCGATCTCGCCTGCAAGCTGCAATATCCGGATATGTCGGCTGCCGTAGAAGCAGATCTTGGGCAGCTCAAGCTGATTTTTTCCATATACCGGCGCTATGATCCATCCATCGACACGTCGCAAATCCACAGCGAGATTGCAGCCCGTCTGCGTGAAGAGCTGGATTATGATCTGGAAGGCCGACACATGGCCTTGTATCGTCAATTGTTGGCAGACGAAGATCAGGTGCACGTGCCCCAGGCGTATCCCGACCTTTCGACAGACCGGTTGCTGACCATGGGATGGGTCGACGGGCAACCTTTGCTGACCTACAAGGAAGCTGATCTGGAAGTCCGCAACACACTGGCCCTGAACATGTTCCGTGCCTGGTATGTTCCTTTTTATCAGGGCGGCGTCATCCATGCTGACCCGCACCTGGGGAACTATTCTGTCCGCGATGATTTATCGATCAATCTTCTGGACTTTGGCTGTGTACGCAGTTTTGAGCCTAAATTTATCGGCGGTGTCATCGATCTATATCGGGCGCTGGAAACAAAAGACGAAGCCCTGGCCGTGCATGCCTACGAGACCTGGGGATTTGTTGATCTTTCCAGGGATGTCATTGATACGCTGAACCTGTGGGCTGAATTTGTTTATGCCCCGTTGCTCGAAGACCGACCGCGTCAAATACAGGAATTTGATGCCGGTGGTGTGTACGGAAAGGATGTTGCCGCCGAGGTTGCCCGGCGACTGCGGGAGCAAGGCGGGGTAACACCGCCGCGTGAATTTGTGTTCATGGACCGGGCGGCAATTGGACTAGGCGGTGTTTTCCTGCATTTGAAAGCCGAAATTAACTGGCATCGGACATTTCATGAACTGATCGCAGGCTTTGATCCAGGGAAACTGGCTGCCCGACAGAAAAAACTTTTCAAGGCAGCGGGCGTTCCACTACCTTGACATGCGTAGCCTTCAAACCTGATATTCACGGTATAGTTTGATAGATTTGATTTTTGCATGGGGGCAGTGGTGGCCACTGATCATGTTAAACGCGCCGAACGCAGGGATGTATCCCTGTCTGCGAAACTGCAGATGGGCGGGGAGCTGTTCGCCTGCAGCATGCAAAACTTGTCCATTGGCGGCGCCAAAATCATTTCCGACAAACCCCTGAACAGGGGAGACACCATCAAACTTGTAATCGGTGATTTCCAGGCAATCGATTGTGAAATTGTCTGGGCCCGACCACCCTTGTTCGGCATGAAATTCGATGTCGATGCACAGGAAGAGGTTGCTGAAATTCTGATGTCGGTTGCAACCTACGCTGCAAATTAGGACGTTTTCAGCTCTCAGCTTTTGAAAAAACTGTCTGCGCTGGAGCGCGCTTGTTCCTTGTTTGAAATCACCTCACGAATGAGTGCTATTTCAGTTTCCAGTTCTTCGATGCGTACACCCAGGGCTTCAATGGACATGGTTTCCAGGTCCGGGCGTTCTTTGGGGCGCTCCGGTGGTTCCAGGTCATCCGTGTCCATGTTAGTCTCCCTCGCTTGTCCTGAATGTCTCTATCGATGCACTCCAGGGCAATTTTGATATTATCGATATCTTTTTGGCCCTGAATTCTATTGCCTTGCCTTATTTTCAGGGCACCAGTGTTTCAAATAGAACTTGAAACGCTCAATACTTGCAAGCCCCTCTGTGCAACGTTCAGATGGGCAACAACAGATTTATCCAGAGGATCGCCTTGATGACCGAGACAGCCCCCGCTTTACCAGACACAATGAAAGTCATCGAAATTTCCGAGCCAGGTGCGCCAGATGTCCTTGTGACGGCTTCTCGCCCGGTGCCAGAGCCCGGGCTTGGGGAAATCCTGATCAAGGTTGTAGCCGCTGGTGTCAATCGCCCGGATGTGGCGCAACGCCAGGGCAACTATGCGCCACCTCCCGGAGCCTCAGACCTGCCGGGCCTTGAAGTTTCAGGGACAGTGGCCGCTATTGGTTCCGGTGTCAGTGAATGGAAAGTGGGTGACGAGGTTTGCGCTCTCACACCAGGCGGTGGTTATGCGGAATATTGTGTCACACCGGCCGCTCATGCCTTGCCGATCCCTGCAGGCATCAGTTTGCTGGAAGCCGGTGCCATGCCAGAGACATTTTTCACGGTCTGGACCAATGTCTTTGACCGGGGTGGTCTGCAGGCCGGAGAGCGGTTTCTGGTTCATGGGGGATCATCGGGGATCGGAACAACGGCCATCCAGCTGGCAAATGTGCTTGGTGCGCGTGTTTTCACCACGGCTGGTACACAGGAAAAATGCAAGGTTTGCGAAGACCTCGGTGCTGAGCGCGCCATCAATTACCGCGAAAAAGACTATGTTGCGGTGCTGCGCGATTTGACAGACGGAGAAGGTGTTGACCTGATCCTGGATATGGTTGGCGGTGACTATTTCAATCGAAATCTCTCGGCGCTGAGAACAGAAGGTCGTCTGGTGCAAATAGCCTTTTTGTCGGGACCTAAAATGGAAGTATCCCTGGTGCCGATCATGATGAAACGCCTGACGGTAACGGGTTCGACATTGCGGCCACAATCTGTTGATGCCAAGGCAAAAATTGCGGATGGCTTGCGTCGAACTGTATGGCCCCTGGTTGAGGCTGGTCGGGTCAAGCCGGTGATGCATGCGACTTTCCCGCTGAACGAGGCCGCCAAGGCCCATCAAATGATGGAAGATGGTGATCACATCGGGAAAATCGTCCTTCAGGTAAGCTAAATTTCGTATTTATCGATATTTACAGCCGGGATGTGTGAGTTTCTTTGACCTTTTGCGCAAAACCCTCTATATGCTGCTCATCGTGCGTTATCGTTGGTTTCGCACATTCCCAGTTTTCTTAAGACCAATAATTGCCGGGTGACTGACCTGGCTGCGGAGTGAAAATTCCGCGAAGGAGAAATATTATGTCTTTGCCAATGATGCCCAAGGCCACAGCTGTCTGGCTGGTTGAAAATACTGCTCTGTCATTTGACCAGATCGGTGAATTTTGCGGATTGCATTCCCTGGAAGTCAAAGGAATTGCAGATGAGGAAGTGGCGATAGGCATCCAGGGGGCAGACCCCATTGCCAACAGTCAGTTGACCCGCGAAGAAATTGACCGCTGTGTTGGCGACGATGCCGCCAGCCTGACAATGAATATCAGCACCAGCGTGCCAAGGCCTGCCTTGCGTACAAAGGGGCCAAAATATACGCCTGTGACCAAGCGCCAGGAACGTCCTGCGGCGATTATGTGGCTGATCCGCTATCATCCGGAATTGTCTGATGCCCAGGTCGGTCGTCTTGTCGGCACCACCAAGCCGACAATCGCTTCTGTCCGGGAACGGACCCACTGGAACATTTCGAACATCAAGCCAAACGATCCCGTGACCCTTGGCATGTGTACCCAGGGGGAGCTCGACGAATCTGTTACCAAGGCCCGTCGTCGTCAGGCCACCAAGGAAAAACGCGAGGCCAAGGAACGTGCGAAGGCTGGCTTGCCGCCGCTGGAGAAGAAAGAATCTCCGATCGAAAATGCCTCACCATTTGCGCATCTGATCCGTGGTAATCGCGACGAGCCGGATGAGCCTGAATTGCCCGCCGGTTTCGCTGATGCTCCAGCTGCAGCGCCTGCAGCTGAGCCTGAACTTACCGCCGATGACGTCTTCGGTAAGGCACCAGCAGCGAGCGATAGCGAATAATCGATCAGTCAAAACAGAAAAAGGGCGGGAGTGTTATCTCCCGCCCTTTTTTGTTATTCAGCCTCGAAAGATTTATCCTTCAGGCCTGACAGAAGTTTCTGCATAGCCGTTGGCTTTCAAAGCTTCAGTGATCTCATCCAGAATAACCGGGTCGTCAATCGTTGCCGGTAGCTTGTATTCCACGCTGTCGGCGATCTTGCGCATGGTGCCGCGCAGAATTTTACCGGACCGCGTTTTGGGCAGGCGTTTGACGACAATCGATAATTTGTAGGCTGCTACCGGGCCGATGGTTTCACGCACCCGGGTGGCCAGTTCAGCGATGATTTCTGCGTCCGGGCGATTGACCCCCGCGTTCAGAACCACCAGGCCGATAGGTAACTGGCCCTTCAGTTTGTCTGCGACACCACATACCGCACATTCCGCCACGTCCTTGTGCCCGGCGAGAACTTCTTCGATCCCGCCCGTCGACAGGCGATGACCGGCGACGTTGATGATGTCGTCAGTGCGGCTCATGATATAGATGTAGCCGTCTTCGTCCTTGTATCCTGCATCGCCGGTCTGATAATGACCGGGAAATTCTGTTAAATAGCTTTCGACATAACGCTGGTCTTTCTGCCACAAGGTTGGCAGGCAACCTGGTGGGAGCGGTAACTCAACGACCACAGCCCCGCTTTCGTTGGCGGCAACTTCGATGCAGTTTTCGTCGACAATTTTCACGTTGTAACCTGGGACAGCCTTGCAAGGTGATCCGTGTTTGACCGGCAACAGACCCAGACCCGCAAAGTTTGACGCAATCGGCCACGAGGTTTCGGTCTGCCACCAGTGATCGATGACCGGCACGCCCAGCATATCCTCGGCCCACTCCAGGGTTGCAGGGTCTGCACGTTCGCCCGCGAGGAAGAGCATTTTGAATTTTGACAGGTCGTATTTTTTCAGGAATTCACCCTTGGGATCATTGCCCCGAATGGCCCGGAAAGCAGTTGGTGCTGTGAACAACACACTTACATTGTGTTCGGAAATGACCCGCCAGAACACACCGGCATCCGGCGTGCCAATGGGTTTGCCCTCAAACAGGATTGACGTACAGCCATGGAACAAAGGCGCATAGACGATGTAGCTGTGACCCACGGCCCAGCCAAGATCCGATGCTGCCCAGTAGACTTCACCAGGCTCAACACCATAGATATTTGACATGGTCCATTTAAGGGCCACGGCGTGGCCACCATTGTCATGTACAACGCCCTTGGGCTCGCCGGTGGTGCCTGAGGTGTAGAGGATATACAGAGGGTCCGTCGCCTTTACAGGCACGCATTCATCAACCGGTGTGGCGCTGTCCATGGCGTCTTTCCAGTCGACGTCACGCCCTTCAATCAGATCGGCCGTCAACTCCGAGCGCTGCAGGATCACGCAGGCATCCGGCTTGTGGACTGCGGTATCAATGGCAGCATCCAGCAAGGGTTTATATTCGACGATACGGCCAGGCTCGATCCCACAGCTGCCAGACACGATGACCTTGGGTGTGGCGTCGTTAATGCGGGTGGCCAGTTCGTTGGCCGCGAAACCGCCAAAGACGACAGAATGCACAGCACCGATCCGGCTGGTGGCGAGGATGGCAATAACAGCTTGTGGCACCATCGGCATATAGATGATAACCCGGTCACCTTTTTCGACGCCAAGACCCCGCAACACACCAGCAAATTTGGCAACCTTCTTTTGCAGTTCGGCGTAGGTAAATTTTCTTTGCTTACCGGTAATCGGGCTGTCGTAAATCAGTGCCAACTGATCAGCGCGGCCTTCTTCGACATGGCGATCAACGGCATTGAAGCAGGTATTCAACTCCGCGCCTTCAAACCAGTTGTAGAAATTCTCCCGTGGATTGGTCAGGACGTGGTCCCATTTTTTGGTCCAGCGCACATCCTCCGCGGCTTTTGCCCACCAGGCTTCCGGGTCTTTTTGCCAATCGGCATATACTTCTTCATAGCTGCTGGACATGGTCTTCTCCTGGCGGTTTTTGCGAAGGCACAATTGTTATGCACCGGGCCTGCAGTTTCAAGCGGCGTTAACGAATTCAAGTGCGACAAATAGGCTTTTGTCTACAAAATCCGTGGTATCCAGGTGCTCAGACAAGGGGCGTCAGCGTTACTTCCATCAGCGGCAACATGCGCCCGGCAAAAACGGTGGAAGGGCACTGGCCAATAGTGACGGCGCCCATGTGTCGGTAAAAGGCTTCCGCGTGCGGCTCTGCCTCGATTTCTATTCGCCTGGCTTTACGCAGTCGGGCCTGGCGCAAATACTCGGTCCACATGACTTTGCCAACTCCGTGGCCTATGGCATCACGTTCAACAAAAAAATGTTCGACATGGGCTGTCTCACCCTCAGTACTGATTCCGAAGAAACCAACGACTGTGTTCTCTCGTTCGGCAACAAAGCCAGCATTCTCCCTTAGCCAGTCCGGCGTAATCGTCAGGTCTGTGCGACAGGCTTCGATGAAATCCGCATCATAGTCCCAATGGGCCTTTGATCTCAGCATCATGTCGGACAGGGCAGGGCATTCTTCATCACGCGCAGGGCGGAAGCGGATTGAATTCAACGGGCTTTTCCTTTTGTATGCGGGAGCCGTAATCTTCGAAAAAACGCTGAAGCACTTTGTACTGCCGTTATAACTATCTTACCCGGTTATTTCGTTCCTCACATATCATCGTACTGCAAATGCCCCTTCGTCCTCTCAAAACGACTGAGTTTGTTCTTCTTTGCTCGTCATTGATTTCTTTGACGTCATTCAGCATCGATGGCATTTTGCCGGCCTTTCGCCAGATCAGTCTTGAATACGGCCTCGCCGAGACATCTGACACCCAATATCTGATATCCCTGTTTTTCTTTGGCATGGTTTTTGGCGAACTGACAGTTGGTGCCATTTCAGATGCCATAGGTCGAAAAAAGACCCTGGCAGGAGGTTTGGCTATTTTCTGTGCCGGGACCATTGTCGCCATGACGGCACCGACCATGGAACAGATGTTGGTCGGGCGGTTTATTCAGGGCGTGGGTGTTTCCGGATCCAAGGTAATAACCCGGGCCGTGATCCGTGATTTATACGAAGGTGAAGCCATGGCACGGATAATGTCCTTCGTCATGATGACATTCATCCTTGTGCCAATGATTGCGCCGGCTGTGGGGCAATTGATCGCAAATACTTTTGGTTGGGAGAGTATCTTTCTGGCCTATCTGATTATGGCAATTGGCTTGATGTTCTGGATGGGACTGCGTCAACCGGAAACACTGGCTGTCAAAGACAGGTTACCGCTCTCGGGTCCGATATTGATACGAAATGCCCTGGCAATATTTACGCATCGACGTGTTATTGCCTGCGCCGTGTCCTCTGGCCTTATTTTTTCCGGGACTCTGGTTTATCTCAGCTTCGCGCCGACCATGTTTTTTGAACTCTATGGCATAGAAGACGATTTTCCACTCTATTTTGCGATCCTCGCCTTGCCTATTGGCCTTTCATCTTACCTGAACGGCAAGCTTGTTATGCGCTATGGCATGTATCGTCTCTGCATGCTGGGCCTGTTTTTGATGACATCTGTGAATGCGGTATTCTGGATCGTGGCCTTTGTCTATGAAGGGGTGCCGCCGTTCTGGCTTTTCATGTCCCTGTTTTTAGCGTCCTTCGGCTGTATCGGTTTGTTGTTTGGAAATATCAACAGCATGGGGATGCAGTCTCTGGGGCGCGTCGCAGGATTGGGCTCATCCCTCATGTTCTCCCTTTCCAGCCTTGTTGCGGTCGGGGCTTCGATTTTCTGGGGTCAGTTTTATGAGCAAACAATTGTGCCATTCATACTGGCCTATCTTTGTGCCGGAATTGTTGCGATGATTTTGGTGTATGTGGCCAACAAATCTCCCATAGCGCCGGTTTGAATTTCGTCAGGAACGCTTTCCATCCATGATCGACATAACCTTGTTCTACATTATTGCCGTTCCGGCGGTTCTTGTTACTGGCATCTCGAAAGGTGGTTTTGGCTCCGGCCTGGGCGTGCTGGCGGTTCCGGCCATGGCGTTGGTGGTATCGCCTGTGCAGGCTGCGGGTGTGATGTTGCCTATTTTGTGCGTCATGGATGCCGTTGGCATCTGGAATTATCGGCGCTCCTGGGACCTGCCCAACATGAAGATCATGGTCCCAGCGGCCGTTATCGGGATCGTCGTTGGCACGCTGATGTTTGACTATATGAACGAACAGGCCATCCGCCTGTTGATCGGCTCCATTGCCCTGATATTTGCCCTTGATCACTGGGTCGGTCGGCGGCAGGCCGAACCTGCAGGCACAAGTGTCATCAAGGGAGGGTTCTGGTCTGCCGTCGCAGGTTTTACCAGTTTTGTGGCCCATGCCGGTGGCCCGCCGATGTCCGTCTATCTATTGCCCCAGCGCCTGGACCGGGCCTTGTTTGTGGGCACCACAGTTGTGTTTTTTACCGCCGTTAACTATGCCAAATTGTTGCCATACTGGTGGCTGGGACAGCTTGAAGCTGGCAACCTGATGACATCCCTGGTGCTGATGCCGCTTGCGCCCATCGGGGTCTGGTTGGGAATCTGGTTGCGGGACAAGATTTCACCCACAATATTTTACGAAACCTGTTACGTGTTTCTGGCGATTGTCGGTGCCAAACTGGTGTGGGATGGATTGGCTCTGTAAACCGTCTCGGACCTTGCTCCCGCAGGTCACGTCCGCTAGTTTTTTCTCTCCCTGGAACAAACCCTGATGCCCGGAGAACCCTTGATGACGAATGCCTACGAAACCGGTCTGGATAAGACTGCTGCCAATTACGCGCAGTTGTCTCCGCTGGGATTTATCGAGCGTGCTGCCGCCGTTTACCCCGATCACATCGCCATTATCCATGGTCCCTTGCGGCGGACATGGGCAGAAACATTTGCGCGGACACAACGTCTGGCATCAGCCCTGACAAAACGGGGTATCGGATACGGGGATACAGTTGCAGTCATGGGGGCGAATTCCCCGGAAACCTTTGAATGTCATTTTGGGGTGCCGATTACCGGGGCTGTTCTGAATGCCCTGAATGTTCGTCTGGATGCGGAAAATATTGCGTTCATTCTGGACCATGCGGAAGCAAAGGTGCTGATTACGGATAGCGAATTTTCGCCGACGGTGGAAAAAGCGCTGACCTTGTGCAAGGTCAAACCTGTTCTGATTGACATTAACGATCCCATGGCTGAACACACCGCCGACAGTGGCAAGTTGTTGGGCGAAATGGATTTTGAGGCTTTCCTGGCCGAAGGCGATGAGACATTTCCCTGGGCCATGCCCGCAGACGAGTGGCAGGCCATCAGTCTGAATTATACCTCAGGCACCACGGGCGACCCGAAGGGCGTTGTTTATCACCACCGCGGGGCCTATCTCAATGCCATGGGCAATGTCGTTTCCTGGAGCATGCCGCACCATCCGGTTTATCTCTGGACCCTGCCCATGTTCCACTGCAATGGCTGGTGTTTTCCCTGGACCCTGGCAGCCATTGCCGGGACCAGCGTTTGTTTGCGTAAAGTAAACGGTGCCAACATTTACAAGGCCATTGATGAACACAAGGTGACCCATTTTTGCGGTGCGCCGATTGTGCTGTCCTTTGTGATCAATGTGACAGACGAGGAAAAAAAGCCATTTGATCACGCCGTCAATGTCATGACAGCTGCAGCCCCGCCGCCAGCTTCGGTACTGGCAGGTATGAAGCGGGAAGGCTTTGATGTCACGCATGTTTATGGCCTGACGGAAA
>Ga0233449_1001110_pt1 | contig 26234 bp, 28 predicted proteins | sample SI_124_October20_FD_183012 | JGI IMG/M metagenome (GOLD analysis project Ga0233449, IMG submission 183012) | Seawater microbial communities from Saanich Inlet, British Columbia, Canada - SI_124_October2016_200_MG | ecosystem: Environmental > Aquatic > Marine > Inlet | place: Canada: British... | reverse complement strand
TTGAAAGAACTATGGGACGTTTAATTAATAATTATATTGAAAAACATAATTTATAATTATTTTTTGAAAGAACTATGGGACGTTTAATTAATAATTATATTGAAAAACATAATTTATAATTATTTTTTGAAAGAACTATGGGACGTTTAATTAATAATTATTTTGAAAAACATAATTTATAATTATTTTGAAAAACATAATTTATAATTATTTTTTGAAAGAACTATGGGACGTTTAATTAATAATTATATTGAAAAACATAATTTATAATTATTTTTTGAAAGAACTATGGGACGTTTAATTAATAATTATATTGAAAAACATAATTTATAATTATTTTTTGAAAGAACTATGGGACGTTTAATTAATAATTATATTGAAAAACATAATTTATAATTATTTTTTGAAAGAACTATGGGACGTTTAATTAATAATTATTTTGAAAGAACTATGAAACGTTTAAGTAATAATTATATTGAAAGAACTAATAGATGTTTAATTAATAATTGAAAACATAATTTATAATAAAGTATTTATAAAATCATTTTTTGATTACAATAAAAATATTGTAATCAAAACTTAATTATCATTTTATTAAATAAATTGATTTTTAATTGTATTAAAATCATCTGTACCACGAAATATACTTATTAAGTCTGCACTAGTATATTTTTTATTATATTTAATATTTACTTTTAAATCAATATCCCAAAAATGTTTAATCATATTTTTAATATCATTACAAGATAATTTTTTAAATTCTAATTTCATATCAATTCTACCTGGTCTAATTATTGCTTTATCTAAATAATCAATACAATTTGTAGTCATAATAATAATACGACCTGAACATTCATTTAATCCATCAATAATATTTAAAAAATATGATAAATTATTATTATTATTTAATATTTCTATTTTATTATCATCTATTGATGTTTTTAATAAATTTTTTAATTCATCTTTTTCTTTTTCTACTTTATATCTATCTTTTAAAATTGTCGTCATTGCATCAATATCTTCAAAAATAATAATTCTTTTATCTTGTGGAATAATATAATTATCACCAATACTTTCTTCATTAATAATTCTTTTTAAAATATTAAAATCAAAATTATCATTTAATTTTATATCAATTGCGTGCCTATTTGTATAATTTAATAATTGTTTAATAAATCGAGTTTTACCACATCCAGGTTCCCCATATAATAATATACCAAGATTATATGGAATTCCTTTTTTATAATACCATTCTTTATTATTTAAAAAAAAATCAATCTTTTTAATAATTTCATCTTTATTTGGGAAATAACTATTTTCAAATGATACAGATGATGACCAATCACAACTTGTTATTTTTATTTTTTTATTATATGCAACTGATAATAATAATTGTTTATCATATCCTTTAGTTTTTAAATGTTCCTTATATAAATATAATTTATCATTTATCCATTCATTTATTTCTTTTACTGATAATTTTTTTGATTCAATTGTTAATTCATAATAATCTTTATAAATATAATTATCATTTCGTCCACGTTCTTCTTTTTGTTTAATTATCATATAAGCATATAAATTATTATTAATTTTAATTTTATTTTTTTGTGAAATAATAAATAAATCTTCAAATCTTAACGAATCATTATGATCCCATATTTTAAAACCATGCATTTTTAAACCATTAATTGTACAATATTTAATCATATAATCAATTACCGCTTTTGGTCTATCATAAGGACTATTATCATCAAATTTCATTGTAATTTTATTTTTATTATAACTTTCATAATAATTAATTAATTTTTCACTATATAGTTTTACTTTATTTCTATCTACACAAAAAACCATAATAAATAAAAAACCATATAAAATTGAATCTAGATATAAATATCCAGTATTCATTTTAAAATTCATTAAAAATGGTATTATATAATAGTCAAGATTCATATTATATAATAATATTATTACTTTAATTACTTTCAATAATTAAAATTATTTGGTTAACATCATAACATCTAACATATAATTATCAAATGGTGTTTTATCTAATGCTTTTACGAAATGTTCTGCCTCATATTTATTATAAAAATCAATAAAAGCTGATTTATTATAAATTGAATTATTAAAATTTATTTTTCCAATATGTCCCCATTCTTGTGTTAAGTCTTTTAATTCATATATAGTCAAATCATTCGGAATATTACTTATTTTTACACAAGTTAGTTTTTTATTTGCTGAAAATTTATTTACTGAAAATTTTTTATTTAATCTCGGTGATATTTTTTTTTTACCACATTTAATAGTTAAATGGTTACCATTACATTTTTTACATTTAAGTTTTGCCATTAATAGTAATATTAATTTTTTTTTAAATCTATAATATTATATATGAAAATTGAAAATATTATAAGTTATAATTTAATAGTTATAATATTTATGGCTATGGTATATAAATATATTGGAAAAGATCATTTTAATCATAATAATAGTTTAAATTCATTTTCTGATTATTTATATTATTCAATTATAACACATGTTAGTATTGGTTACGGTGATATTTCACCAAAAACACAATTAGCGCGACGAGTAGTAAGTATGCATTCAATTATTATGTTATTTTTAATAATTTAAAATACATTTTATATAAAACTGTATATAAATTTAAAAAAATTATAATTAGTTAACAACAATGTATATTTTTAATCATTTTAATCATTTTAATATTATATCTATATATTTTAATTCTTTTATATAATGAATAATTATAATTATATTTTATATCAGTATCAATTAAACTTTCAATATTATAGTTATTCCATAATTGTTCATTACCAGTTAACCATCTTCTATTAATATCATTATTTACTTTTTCAATATTTTCTCCATTATTAATACGAGTTTGTTTTTCTTCAATTCGATTTATATATTTATAGTTTTCCATTATTAATATATAAAATAATTTTATATATATTAAATCAATTTTTATAATTTAAGCATTTACTTCACTTTGTAAATCATCATTAATTTTTATTATAACTTGATCAGTTATTGTTTTTTCATTAGAAATATGTTCATATTGTTGAATATTATTATTTTTATCATATAAATTTATAATATGTCTTGGTGGAAAATATTTACATTTATTTTGAATATCTAAAATTGTTTTTTCTAAATTATTTAAAAACTCTGGTTCATTTGGTATTTCCATTTCAAATTCTACTTTTGTTAATAATTTTTCAAATTCATCTGCAGTTTCACGATGAATTTTTGCTTTTGTTGAATATTCTACTGCACTTCCAATTGATTGTACCATTGCAGAGATCGATGTTAATATACCAACACCTATTGCTAATCCCGTTTGAATATCATTTGAAAATATATTCGAACTAACTAAAAAAGATGTAATACCTGAAAAACCAGTAATAACAATACTTGGTGCATAAATTCGAAAGTGTAATTTTGAATAATAAGCTGCTGATTCACTATGAATAAATATAAAACGTTTTAATTGTTCTATATTTTTATGATAAAATTTATATATTTTTTCTGTAAACCATTCTGGATATTGATATTGAGTTTTAAACATTATATATAATATTATTTATATATAATATTATATAAAAATATTATATATAATATTATTTATATATAATATTTTTATATAATATTATATATGAATGAAAATTATTTTTATGATCTTGGTAATTTTTTAAATGATGAAATATTTATGAATCCATTATTAAATCCTTATTTTTTTTTATTTGATTACCCAAAAGGTAATAATAAAGAAAGTAAAGAAAGTTATGAAAATACATCTAAATATAAACAACAACAAATGAATTTTATTTTAGATGAATATTTAAAAAAACCAGAATTTTTTAAAGATATAAATTCAAGAAATCAAAATAAATTAATGACAAATATTAATAATCTTTCAATATTAGTAAAATCTGAAAATAGTTTTATAATTAATAAAACTAAAGACACATCAAATGATCAATTTCTATTAAAAAAAAGATTTTATGATATATTTACAGATTTATTTAATAGAGATTTATTAAATGAACAAAAACATATTTTTATGTTTCAATTTATTACTATTATATCTTGTTCTAATTTAATATCTAGTTATAGAAACAGATATAGTATAAAAGATAATGATTTATTTTTTTTTTATAAAGGTGGTACAGTGATGAAATTATTAATTGATAAATACAAAGATTTTATACCAGTTTCAGAAAATGATAATATTAATAAATATTATAAAAGAAGTGATAGTGATTATGAAATCTATATAAATCCAAAAATTAAAGAATATAATTTTCATTATTTTAATATAAATATTTTAATATATAATATTTTATTAAAATTAAATAATTATTTTAATAAAAATTATAAACAATTATTTAATATGACATTGATAACAAAAGACAAAATGAAAGAAATTGTAAAAAATGGAAATGAAATTTTAGAACTGAATAAACGAGATCAAAGTGATGATAATATATATACAAAAATTGATAGTATTGTTGGAGTACAAATATTAGACAAATTATATTATAATATTGATAATGATGAGAAATTTATTAATAATAATAATATAAACAATTGTGGTAAAAAACATCAAATAGTATATAGTGATTTTAATAAAGTATTATATAATAATATAGATGATTTAGAATATATTAATGAACATAAACAAAGGATGAATTTTATTCATAAAATAAAAGATTTTAATCAAAATAATTGTAAAATATTAAATATTAAAAGAAATAATTTTTATATTAACCAAGAAGAAAATAATATTTTATATAATCCAATTAATTCAACAAATAAAAATTATTTTTTTCATTATATGAATGAAACAAATCATTTTCAACAAAATGATTTAAAATCAAGTTTTGATTTACATCGAATAAAAGTAAGTTGTTGTTTAATTTTTAAAACAACAAATGGTGATTTAGGAATAATGTTAACACCTAGTGAAATTATTGATATTTCTATTCCAAATAAAAATGATTATAAAGTAATTTTAAATAAACAAAAATCAATAATACAATATAATTATAATAATTCAAATATTGGAGAATTAAAATTTAATAGTTATAGTTTGATAGGATTTATAAATGATTTAATGAAAATTTTATATTTAGAAACTAATTATATTCCATGGAAAGAAACAAAATATCAAAAAAGAATATATAGATTAATATTATTTATTATTTTGTATCTATATTCACAAAATAAACCTAAAGATGAATTTGATACAAATATTAATAGTATTAAAAGATATTTTACAATTCAAAATACTCAAAAAAATAACAAAGTTCCTGAATTTGATACTTTATATGATTATACACAAAAAACTTTACTGCAAAATAAAGAACAAACTAAAGAACAAACTAAGTTAAATGAATATATTCAATATATAAATACTACTTTTACCAACTTAATTAAAACAGAAATTAAAAAAAAGTTTTCAAATGTTAATGATTTAGACAAATTAAAAAAATACTTAAAATATAAAAAAAAATATTTTATACTTAAAAATAAATACTTAATACTAAAAAATAAATTAAATAATAAATAATAGTATTTATAATTTATATTTTGTATAAGTTAAATGAATATATTCAATATACAAATACTACTTTTACCAACTTAATTAAAACATAAATTAAAAAAAAGTTTTCAAATGTTAATGATTTAGATAAATTAAAAAAATACTTAAAATATAAAAAAAATATTTTATACTTAAAAATAAATTAAATAATAAATAGTCTTTATAATTTATTATTTATATTTTGTGTAAATTAATTTAATTTAAATACTATTATTTATTTATATTTTGTGTAAGTTTTATATAAGTTAATTTAATTAAATATGCTTCATCAATACTATAAACACCTTTACTATTAGCTTTATTTAAAGCAGACCATAATAATTCTAATAATTCACTATTATTCATTTCATTTAAATTTTTAGTATCCTGATTATTCATTATTAATTTAAATAAATATTATTTTATATATAAATATAAAAACTTTATAAAACAAATATTTAATACAATAATCAACAAACCTTATTAACTTTATAAAATATTTATTTTATAAAAATTGATATAAATAAATAATAAATATATATAATATATTATAATGGAAAATCAACTAACATCACCATATATTAATACAATTCAAAATACATGTATTCAAATTTTACCATATCAAATGAATAGTGATATTGAAAGTAATATGGAAATTAATTTGAAACAAAAGGTAGAAAAAAAATGTAACAAGTATGGTTATATTGATAAGGTTTATACTATTGATAATTACGAAGAAGGAGAATTAGTAAAAGAGCATTTTTTAGGTGCTGCAAATTATAATATAAGTTACCAATGTAGATTATGTTTACCAATTGAAAAAACAATGATTATTGGACAAGTACATATTGTTGATTCTGAATTAATAATTGCAAAGAATGGTCCAATTATTATGTTTATTCCAAAAACAAATATTGATACAAGTATATGGGAAATAAATAATGTTATTACACATAAAATAACATCAAAAAAATTAGAAAAAAATGATTATGTTAAAATTATTATTGATAAAGTAAAAGTTAATCAAAATGATACACAAATTAAAACAATGTGTATATTATATGATTATACAACATCAGATGAAACAAAAAAATATTTTGGTTCGATAATAGATGAAAAAGAAGAAGATAATTTTATTTTATAAGTAAATATAATGATTAAAATAATTTTAATTATTATATTAATTATAATGTATTTTATAAGTATAAATAGAGATAAATTTGTAAATTCAAAAATAAATTTAAAATTTATACATATTCCAAAAAATGCAGGAACAAGTATTGAAAATTTAGGAAAATTATATAATTATAAATGGGGTAGATTTGATAATATAAAAGTATATAAAAAGTCTTCTTGTGATTATTATATTTGGCATTCACCATATATAATAAAAGAAAAAGGTTATGAATATTTTTGTATAATTCGTAATCCATATGATAAAATAATAAGTGAATTTTATTATGTAACTAGTAATAAATTATTAGAAAATAAATTTAGTAATAAAAAACATATTGATATATTTTATGAATGGTTTAATAATATTTATGAAATTTATAAAAATAATAAATATTGGAATAATTGTCATATTTTACCACAAAGTAATTATATATTTGATAAGAATCGAAATAAAATAATTAAATATATAATAGTTATGGATAAAGATTTTAATAAAAACTTAAATAATCTTTTTAATAAAAAATTTAATTTAAATATTGATATAACTAAATTAAAAAAAGATAACAGTACGCGAAAAAAATTTAATAAAAATGATTTAAATATAGATATTCGTAATAAAATCTATGAAATGTATAAATCAGATTTTAAAAATTTTAATTTTTCAAAATAAATGTTTTATAATCTAAAGAATTTATATTTTTGTATATAATAATTAAGATATAAAAATCGATTTAATAAAAAGATTTTTAAAAATTGATAAGAACAACATCCTTATTTTTAATATTATAATTAACAAATTTTATAAAAATTGAAATATAAATATATTGAAAATTAATATTATAATATTATGTCATTTCTATACTCTATTTTTTTTGGACATAGTATTAATACACTACAAAATGAAGATAAAGATATTTTAAATATTGATGAAAATAATGAAGATAAAAATATTTTAAATATTGATGAAAATAATGAAGATAAAAATATTTTAAATATTGATGAAAATAATTATAAATATAAATTATCAGATGCCTTAAATCGAATTATGGTACTTGAACAATAATAAATTACTTGATTTTCTTGTTTCTACAACAAGTTATGAAAATATTTATATTGGACTAAATTTAATACAATTGAACAATTAAAAAGAATTACAACACTATAAGATTTAAAACAATATAAATATATGCCAAATAATAAAAATAAATATTATATTTCTGTTTTAACAACATTATATAGAAAATATATTACTAAATGTAGATGTAAATATGAATGTGAATATGAAAGTGAAAAAACACCATTGGATTTTGCTAATTTTGTGATAAATCATCAATCTTTAACAGTATCAGTAAGTCAATTATCGAAGAAGAATTAAAATTATATTATTTGGCTCAATTAATTAAAAAATAAAATAATATCTTGTGTATAATTATTATTAATATCAATATTATATTTTTTTAAAATAACAATATTTTTAGTTAAAATTCTAATAATTTTATATTTGGATTACTTAATTTATAAATAATTCAATTAAATATAAATTATCAGACTCTTTAAATAGAATTATAATACTTGAATAAAATTATAATATAATAATTAAGATATAAAAATCGGTTTAATAAAAAGATTTTTAAAAATTGATAAGAATAACATTTATTTTTAATATTATAATTAACAAATTTTATAAAAATTGAAATATAAATATATTGAAAATTAATATTATAATATTATGTCATTTCTATACTCTATTTTTTTTGAACCTAGTATTAATACACAACAAAATGAAGATAAAGATATTTTAAATATTGATGAAAATAATGAAGATAAAAATATTTTAAATATTGATGAAAATAATTATAAATATAAATTATCAGATGCCTTAAATCGAATTATGGTACTTGAACAAAAATATAATAAATTACTTGATTTTCTTGTTTCTACAACAAGTTATGAAAATATTTATATTGGACTAAATTTAATGACAATTGAACAATTAAAAAGAATTACAACACTACAAGATTTAAAACAATATAAATATATGCCAAATAATAAAAATAAATATTATATTTCTGTTTTAACAACATTATATAGAAAATATATTACTAAATGTAGATGCGAATATGAATGTGAATGTGAATGTGAAAGTGAAAAAACACCATTGGATTTTGCTAATTTTGTGATAAATCATCAATCTTTAACAGTATCAGTAAAAGCTTATTTTCTTGAAAATAAGTCAATTATCGAAGAAGAATTAAAATTATATTATTTGGCTCAATTAATTAAAAAATAAAATAATATCTTGTGTATAATTATTATTAATATCAATATTATATTTTTTAAAATAACAATATTTTTAGTAAAAATTCTAATAATTTTATATTTAGATTACTTAATTTATAAATAATTCAATTAAATATAAATTATCAGACTCTTTAAATAGAATTATAATACTTGAACAAAATTATAATAAATTATTTGAAATTCTTGTAGAAACAATAAATTATATAAATATTTATATTGGCTTAAATTTATTAACAATTGAATGATTAAAAAGAATTATAATATTTTAAGATATAAAACAGTATAAAGATATACCAGAAAATAGATAATGTAAAAAAAAAACATCATTAGATTTTGTAAATTTTGTGATAAATCATCCATCTTTAACAATATCGGTATAAATTATCCAGTCATTAATATTATATTTTTTTAAAATAATGAAATAATATCTTTTTCAATATTATCAATAATATCTTGCGTGTAATTATTATTTATCCAGTCATTAATATCAATATTATATTTTTTTAAAATATCATCTCGTAAAATAACAATATTTTTACTAAAATTTCTAATAATTTTTTTAAAACTTTTATTAGATAATTTTATATTTTTAATTAATTCTATTGCTAATTTTTTAGATTCTATATTTGGATTACTTATTTTATATTTACACCACCATATACACCATACAGCACAAAAACCATTTGGATCACCTATTTCAATATTTTTCATATTTATATTTTCTAACATTTGAAATCCAATAATAGGTAAATAATCACTTGGTGTAATATAAGTATATTCATTTAATAAATTTATAAATTTATTTTTTAATAATGAATCTAATAATTTAGAATTATAATTAAAATTATATGGTGTATAAGCTCCATTTGGTTCAAAACGTTCAATAATTTTATTAATTTTATCAAAAATAATAATATTTGCATGACTACCTTCTGTAATTTCAATACCTAATGGTATAATTATAAAACGTTCATCTTTAGATATTAAATTAATTAATAATGAATCAAAATTAGTAATATAAATAAGTTTTTGATAAGACCATAAAATTTCAATATTAATAAATTCAATTTTATAATCATAATCTAATCCAATTTTTTCATAATAATTAATAAGTTTATTATTTTGTGATAAAGGATAATCAATTATAAAATTAATATTCTTAAAATTATTATGTAAATAAATTAAACCAAATAAAATATCAATAGTTGATCCAGTATAAAAATAATTATTTTCAAATACAATATCATCAATAGTAAATAAAATTTCCTCATATTTTGGAATTGATCTTTTTTCTTCTAAAATAATTTTTTTAATTTTATTTTTACAATATATTTCAATATCTTGTCCTGAGTTTTTATTTAAAACTTTGATTACTTTCTCAAGATTTTGAGATGAACAATATTTTTCCCATTCAATAATTAATTTATCGCTATTTAATTTTAATAATTTATTATAATAAGCATCAATTGTCATATTAATTAATTTATCATTTAATTTATCATAAATTGTATTATTATTATTATCCATTATAAAAAGATTAATATTTTTAGTACCATTTATTAAAATTGAATAAATTTTTTCATCAGTATATAACTGTTTATTAATAATTAAATGTAAACATGTAACACCTTCATTATTTTGTATATTAAGATTTGTATTTGTAATCATTTTGATTACAAAATCATATTTTTCATTATTAAATATGTTAGATTCATTTAATAAAAATAAATGTAATAATGTATTACCATTAATATTAGTATTATTATAATTAATATCTTTGTCTAAAATAAATTTAAGAAATTGATAATTATTTTCAATAACTGCATAATGATAACAATAATTACCAATTTTATCAGAAATATTATAATCAACATTATATTCGAATAATTTATTTATATATTTATTCTTTTTAGTTATAACTAATTGATGTAATATAGTTAAACCATATTGTTTTTCTTGTTTATTTATTATATATTTCATATAATTTGAAACATTGATTAAATAATCTAAGATTATATTATTTTTAAATGTTAAAGCTAACATAAATAAAGTTTCATTATTAATATTAGTAAAATTATAATTATTTTTTTTAAATTCATTTTCAATTAAATATAATAATATGTCATTAGTATTATGTTTTAAACATAATTCAAAAATATTTTTTTTTTCATTATTTATAATATAAATATCACAATTATTTTTATATAATTGTTGAAAACAATAAAAATTATTAAAAATAATAGTATAATGTAAACTTGTATAACCTAAATTATCACGTAAATCTATAATAGAAATACCAATATTTGTTTTATCTTTTTGTAAAATAAAATCAAACATTTTATTAAAATTATGTACAATTAAATAATATAATATATTTCGCCCATCTGAATTAATAATATCAATACGTATTTGAAAATGTTCAAATATATATTTTATAATTTCTATATTATTATAATTAATTAAATATTGTATTATATAGATATTATTAGTATCTTTAATATCTAAATCAATAGTATTATCTTTTTTAATAATATCATAAAATTCATTAATTTTATTATTATGTAATAATTTAAATAAAGTATCTTTATAATTATTCATATTATAAATAATTATAAATAATTATAAAATTTTACAACCATAAATATTATATTTATTAATATTTTTAATAATATCAATATTTATTAAATTTTTATAACAATTACGTTTAATTATATAAGAATTTAATTTAATATTATTATTATTAATTTTAATTAATTTATTAGAATTATAATTTAAAATAATAATATCCCAATTATTATGTGTAATTAAATTATTTACTTTTTCCCAAAAAAATATTGGAATTTTAACATTTATATCAAAAATTAAAATAATATCTTTAATCATATTATTACAATATGTAAATAATGTATTATCTGTATGTATTTTTAAACGTGAAAAATATTGAATATGTATATTTGCTAATAAACATTTATTCCATATATTTAACCATTGTTTTTTTGTTTGTACATTTTTAATATATATACCATCTAATTTAAAAATATTATTTTTCATAATAGTTTTATTACAATTACGATAATTATTTTTATAATATTTAAAATGATCATTATTTTTATGAATACTATATTGTAATAAATTATTATATTTATTTTTTCGAAATGTAAAATTATATTTCTTTCTTATTGGATAAATTATATTTGTATACATTATTGGTCCACAAGTCATTAATACAGTTTGAGTACCATATGTAAGCATTGGATATGTTAAATTATAAATACATTTTTCAATAACTTTTTGTAAAAATGGATGATTTGAACGTGATATAATATACCATTGTGGATATTCTGCAAATTTTGTATTTACGAAATTTCTACTATATATTGTTTTTGATGATTTTTGTAATATTGAATCAGATATCCAAGATGTTAATATATATTCATCAGTATTATTAATTATTTCACGTAATGGTTTATTTAAAGATGATTTAATATCCAAGTATATACCTCCTTTTTTATAAATAACTAAATATCTAAAAAAATCGGCCTTAACAACACCATAACAATTATTTATATTATTATAAATATTTAATATATTTTCTCCATAATTTTTTAAAATAAAATTATTTACTTCATTATCATTAACAGAACCAACTTGAAAATATTTATAATTATATTCTGGATTATCTCTTTTTAATTTATTAATATTATTTTTATATTCTTTTGGTAATTCATTATAATTATGATATGAAAATTGAAATATATTTTTTTCAATAATTTGATTCGAAAATTGTTTATAATAATTATATAAATTTAATAGTAATATTAATAATAATATAATATATATCATTAAAATATTATAGAAAACTAAATATTGACAATCATGTTTACAAAGAACATACTCATAAAATAAATAAATATATTTATAAAAATTGATAAATATATTTATAAAAATATAAATATATTTATATTAATGGAATTGTCAAATGTTATTATGAATAATATTGAAATGATGGAAACATCTATTGAAAATCTATTATTAATGTTTCATCGACGTGGATATTTTAATACTAATAATAAAGATAAAATTGAAAAAATAGTAAAAGATATTACAGAAAATAAAATTGTATATTTAGATGCAAAAGAAAAAATAGGTATTTTTTATGATAATAATGTTTTAAAAAACATTTCATCTGGTTCTGAAATAGATGATTTTTTAAGTAAAAATCATGATATTAAAAAATTTATAATTGTAAAAGAATTTCCAAAAAAAGTATATAAACAGGTTCAAAATTATAAAAATAGTGAAATTTTTTTCATTTTTGAATTTTTAGAGGATATACCAAGTAAAGTATTTATCCCAGAACATAAATTAATGACACAGAATGAAATAAATATTTTAAAACAAAATTATGAAATAGAAAATTTACCAAAAATTTATAATACAGATAAAATGTCACGATATTATAATGCAAAAATAGGTGATATATTTAGAATTATCAGATATAATCTAAATACTGGCACAAGTGTATATTATCGTACTGTTATAAATGATAGTAATATTTTTTTTTTATAAATTAAAACTTATTTAAATTAAATATCCATAAAAATAATAACAAACCTTATTAACTTTATAAAATAAATCTTTGATTTATTTTATAAAAAATTGATTAAAATTATTTATAAATATAATATATATTTATAAGTAATGTATAAACCATTTGTTATTGAAATTCCATCAAATAATAATGATATTAAAAAATATAAATCTGATATAATAATTAGTTCAACAATAGCTAGACCATTATTTACATTAGGTTTTCATCATTTTCAACATAGAACAAAAAGCGCTATGAATATTACTAAAGATTTAGAAACAAAAAAAAATTTTTATAATATCGTAAATACGTTTGATTCTGATAATATAAATATTAATAAAAATGATATTATTTCACAAAATTATTATAAATTATGGGAAATATTATGTTTATTTGATATTACATCAAAAAATAAATTAAATACTTGTATTATTGGTTCTGGTTCTGGTGGATTTGTTCAAAGTTATATTGATTTTAGAGATAAATATTACACTGTAAAAGATGATAAAATATTTACAGTAACAACAAAACCAGAAGATAACTCAATACGTGATTTAAATAAAACCTATATGGGTAAAATAAAAAAAGATTATAAAAAATTAATTATCCAACATAAAACATCTAAACATGAAGTTGCAATAAAATATACTGGTAAAGATAATGGTAATATAAGAGATTTTAAAACAATTAAAAATTTTAAAAAAGATTTACAAAAAGAAAAAGTATTATCAGATTTAGTTTTATGTAATGCAAATCATAAATATATTGATAATAATTATAAAGAACAAGAAAGTTATCAATTATTATTTGGTGAAATTGTGGCAATGTTAAATATTATTAAAAAAAATGGAAATTTTGTATTACGGATATATGAAACATATACAATGATAACAATTAAATTATTATACTTTTTATCATCATTATTTGAAAATATATATATTTTCAAACCATTTACAAGTTATGAAAATACAGAAGAAAGATATATTATATGTAAAAACTTTAAATATAATCAAAAAGATTTAGAATTAAAAGAATATCAATTAATGTTAGAAAAAATGGATACAGATATATTTATTGGAGATATATTTTCAAATATGAGCATACCTGATGAATATATTAATATTATAAAATTTATTAATATTAATATTTCAAATAAACAACAAATAATAATTAATAAAATGGTTACTTTTATTAAAAGTAATAATTATTTTGGAAATGAATATCATGAATATAAAAATAATCAAGAAAAAGCACATGAATTTTGGATAAAAACATTTATAAATGATGATTTACCAAAATTAATTGGTGATCAAATAAAATATAATAAATCTGAAATAAAATTATTTTCTCAAAGTTTAGTTAATTAAGATATATTAAAAGTATCAAGTTTTGATTTTATAAAAAGTTTCACATAAGTGAATTATTTATTATTTTTATCAATATTAGTAATAACAGGAGTAACATATTTTTCTGCTAACATTTTTCCCATTTCAACATCAACTTGTTCTTGTGTTTTATGACCTTTTTCAATTTTACATAGTTCATTTAACATATGATTAATCATTGTTAAATCTGCACCGGAACATATTTGATATATTAAAAATGGATATTTCTCCATTAATTCAGGATAATTATCATAAAAATAATTTTCTTTTTCCTCTAAAGATAAAGACATTATTTTTAAATTAATATTTTTAATTCTATTTATTATATGTTCTAATTCTTTAACATTGGGGTTAGACATTAATTATAAATATAATTAATTCTTTAATATATAAAAGTGCGTTCAAGATAATATTATTATAAATTCTTTTTATATCTTTTTTATTTTAATTCTTTTAAAAGTTCTTTATTACATATATGATAATTATTACTAGAATTATAATTACGATGACGTGTATAAGAATTATATATTGAATATTTAAATGATTTATTATAATAATTATATTTAAAAGTATAATTATATTTATTTATTATTTTCATAATTGATTTTGTATACATTATTGGACCTGTTGTAAATAAAACTAAAAGTCTTTTTTGTTTATAAAAATTATATGAAATTGGTAAAATTGGTAATCGTGGAATATTATTTAAATTATAAATACAATTATTAATAATTGATTTAAGAAATGGATGATTTTTACGTGAAATAATAATCCATTGTGCGAATTCACCAAATCCAGTTTTTAAAATTGTTTCATGATGTTCTTGTGGTGTAATTCGATACCAAGATGTTAATAAATATTCATCATAAGGTTGTATTATTTCTTTTAATGGTTTATTTAAAGTAGATTTGATATCTAAATAAACACCTCCTTCTTTATAAATAACTAAATATCTAAATAAATCAGCTTTTGCAGCACCATAACATTTGTTAATTCTATTATATAATTCTGCATATTCATTATTATAATTTATTTTAATATATTGAATAATATCATCATCTGTAAAATATCTATAATTATATTCTGGATTTTCTTTTTTAATTTTTTCAATATTATTTTTATATTCAATTGGTAAATCTTCATATTTTGTATAATAACATTGAAATATATTTTTTTCAATAATTTGACCATAATCATAATTATTAATTTTATTACATATAGAACGTCTAAGTTTATAATGATTGTGATTATCAGAATATCCATTTTTATTATCTAAAAAAGTATATTTTCCATTAACATAAATATTTTCTCCACCAAATAATTTAATATATTTAGAAAATAGTAAATCTTCACCATTACCTTTATTTTCTATTAATTCATTAAAAAATGGTCCATTTTTAATTTTATTCCACACTTTTATAGCTGTATGTTTATTAATAATTGCACATCCAGTTAATACTATATTATAATCACGATTATCTGTTTTATAAGTATCATTACATAATCTTTTAAAAGGACCATATAAATTATGTTTATTTAACATTTTATCATTATTAATTTTATTAATTATATTAATTAATAGTTTTCGTGAAGGTAAAATATCATCATCTAAAAATAAAATAAAATCATTATGTGCCATAGATGATAATTCAAATCGTGTTGCACTATAATATATATTTCTTAGTTTTGTTTCATTTCTAACTTTCGTATGATTATAAAGGGCTTCTGTTTCTTTTTTACCATGACTAATAATAATATCATCAATAAAATTATATTTAATAATATTATTTAATAATTGTTTAATATTATGAGGTCTGTTATAATTTAAAATAATAACAGAAATTTTCATATTATAATTCATTTTTTTTAATATATAAATAAATACCAAAATTACAACTAATATAAATATTATTAATAAATTATTCATTATTATTAACTAGATAAATAATAATTCCAATTAATATTATAATAATAATCCATTCATAATGAATAGATTTTGAAAAATGTTTAATACTTTTTGAACAATTATATGGTTTATTACCATTAAAAATCATTTTCATACCTTCATCAAATGAATATATTTTTTTGCCATTTGCTTTATTTACTTCATTATGCATTTCAATACTCCATTTAATTAAACTAATTTTATCATTTAATGTTTTATCATTAAGAGGATGTTTTTGTAAATTTTGTTTAAAATGATTAGAACAAATTTTACAAGGAATAATATTTGCAAATAATAAAAAAAAATTTTTATAAGTTTCTTTATCTTGTTTAGTTGGATAATTAGGATAGCCAAGTACAATAAAATGTATAAATTTCCATCCATGTGGACCCCATATATCAGGACCTGTTGTCATTAAATAGATTTATATTATTATATTTATTAATAATCTTATCACACTTTGTTTCCCAATACATATCAAGTCCAATCATTAAAAATGATGATAAAAATGAAATAATAGCAAGTTTATGGGGTAATTTATTAAGAAATTTAAAATAAATTAAAGATGTAATAATCCATAATGGTAATCTAAAATATTTAATTATATATTTTCTTATAATTTTATATTTACAACTTTCTTCCATATTATTATCACTAATTGCCATACTATCAATACCAGAAACAATAGAAATACATTCTGCAATTAAAATAAGACTTGCTAAATATCCACAACAATTATAATGTTTTGTTAATAAAAAAATAAATATACACCATATATGATGTATATATAAATCCCATCTTTTATTACCTTCTGATAATAATTTAATAATATCAAAAATAAGATAAGCTAAAAACAAATCATGTGCATTTGTTAAATCAGAATGATGGAATGTAAATAAATCTTGTGTACCTTCTTTAAAAAAATAAATAATATTTCTAATTGCGATAATAACAAAACTTAAACACATTAATGAACGATAAATATTAAAACGTACTGATTCATTATATTTTAGCAAATATGGATTTATTTTAATAATACTCCAAAATATATTAAGAATAATTATATATAAAATAATTTTAATAAAATCAATTTGATTACTCATTAAAATAATATATAAAACAATAAATATTAAAAACTAACTATATATAATTAATTATTTAAAATTAAATTAATTATTTCTTTTTTAATAATTCTCTTATTAGTTATAATAATATTAAGTTCATTACATATATAATTTTAATAAAATCAATTTGATTACTCATTAAAATAATATATAAAACAATAAATATTAAAAACTAACTATATATAATTAATTATTTAAAATTAAATTAATTATTTCTTTTTTAATAATTCTCTTATTAGTTATAATAATATTAAGTTCATTACATATATTTAATAATTTATCTTTTTTCATTTTATTTAATTTACTTTGTGATAAATTATTCTTAATTTCACGATGAGTAATAAATGTATTATCAATATTATTAATATTAGTAATATTTTCTAATTCTAATATTTCAAAAATATTATCATTAAGAATAAATTCTTTTGAATTATCATAATATTGAATATCAGATGTTAAAATATTATTTTTAAAAATATTTATTTTTGGTGATGAATAACTAAAAATTTTAGTATCGTTACATATTATAGGTTCATAATAATTATTTTTATATGATAAAAGTAAAGTACTGATAAATGGATTAAAAAATTCATTATTATAAATAGTTTTAATTATGTGATTATCAAAATTAAAAATAATAATATTAAGTTTTAAATTATTAACAATTGATTGAATATTATTATATTTATTTTTAAATTGTGTTGTTTCATATAATATTTCTTCTTCAGATAAAATAAAATAATCTTTATTAATACAAAATAAAATAGAAATATATAATGATAGATTATGAGATTTAATAATACCTTGTTTATAAAAAGTATTATCAAAAAAATCATTAAAATAAGTAAAATCTTTTGAATATTGTAAAATATTAGTTGATAGTGGTTTATTCTCAAAAACCATTAGTGTTGATATAATAAGATCGTATGTAATCATTAATAATAATAATAAGACTATTTTAAATGATTTAAAAATAATAATATAATTATTATTAGATAGAATGTCTGTTAAAAAAAAATATTGTTCTAAGTGCAATAAGTATGGCCATTATAATAAAACTTGTCATGAACCAATTATTTCAGTGGGAATAATTTGTATTAATTGTTGTTATAATATTAATACTCATAATTTAAATGTTAATGATATTGAAAATTTTAATTATCGTCGTTTATCAAATATAAATAAAATAAAATATTACAAAGATAAAATTAAATTTTTATTAATACAAAGAAAACATAGTTTAAATTATATTCATTTTGTTAGGGGGTTATATAATGAATATGAATTTAATGAACTAAAACATATTTTTAGTTATATGAGTAAAAATGAAATTGAATTTATTAAAAATAATAATTTTGAAACAATATGGAACAATTTATGGAAAAAAACAGCAAAAAAAAAAAATTATCATAAAGAATATAAACAATCCTATAATAAATTTAAATTTATTATAGAAAATAATTATTTAACTAAATTATATAATATTGGATCAATATATGATTATCCAGAATGGGAAATACCAAAAGGTAGAAAAAATAATAATGAAAGTAATATTAATTGTGCTATAAGAGAATTTTATGAAGAAACAAATATTTCACAAAATGAATATGAAATTAAAAATAATATTACAAATATTCATGATGATTTTGTAGGTACAGATGGGAATAAATATAAAAATATTTTTTATATAGGATTTTATAAAAAAAAAATGAATAATATTATTTTTACTAATAATAATGAAATTAATGAAACAAGATGGTGTTCTTGGGATGAAGCTATTACTTTAATTAGACCTTATCATAAAAATAAAATTAATATAATTAATGAATTGTTTTTACTAATGATTAATTTAAATGAAGAACATATAAATTATACACATTATTTAAATAATTAATTATTTTTGTTTTTGTTAATTTTATTTTAAATTTTTGATGTAAAATAGTATATGGTCCAATATAGTAATTTTGATTAAAAAAATCAATATCTGGTATATTTTCGTTTTCAGAGTAAATATACAAAATAATTTTATTTTTATTACAAAATCTAGAAAAATAAGTTAAATATTGAATATCTATATTTTCATAATTTATTATAATTACTTTATTATTTTGATATTGTTTAATATTATTATTTATATACCAATTAATATAATTATTGATATCATTTAATAATTCAATTGTTTTATTTTTATGTTCTCTTTTATATTTATTATTTTTTAAAAAATTTAAATATTCTTTTTTAATAATAATACTCATTATATATAATTAGATAATGTAAGAATATAAGAACTTATTTTAATATAAATTAATTTATAATACTTTTGATATTAAATATAATATTAATACAATTAATAAAAATTTAACAGTTAAATATAAAAATTTTCCAATATAAATATTACGTTTATTTATAATTATTACTTTTTTTGATAAACCTTTAATTTCTGTTTCATTATCATTATCAATATCAAAATCAAATAATGGAATAATTACATTTTGTGCTAATGAAAAAAAAACTTCAGTTAAAGAAGCTGCAATAATAGTTATAAAAACTGTATTTTTTAAATTTTCATCTAAATTTATTATACCCATATAATAATATTTAGATTTTAATTGCATAAAATGTTTGTAAATATGTTTTTTTTTCATTATCTAAATATATTTTTTTAGACCAAATAAAATCAAAACTTTCTTTTAATAAATATGATGAAATTGCTAAATGTAATTCTAATTGTATTTTATTATCTAATAAAAATCGTGAATTAGTTAATTGTGATTTTAAATATAATTTATCTATTGTATTTTCATCAAATGTTTCTATATTTATTTTAATACCATAATCTAATAATTTTTTAACATAAGTTATTTCATTATTTAAATAATTTGGAATCATCCATCCCCAAATCCAAATATTTGTTGAACTATCAAATAAACCTAATATATTATATAATCCTTTTTTTTCTAAGTATTTAAAAGTTATTTCATTTTTTAAAATATTTAATTCGAAATCGATTTCTTTTAAATAAGATTTATTTTTATTATTTTGTTTATCATAGTATAATAATGATTTTTTTATTAACTGTGAAAAATTATAATCAGACATTATATTATAATATATAAAATAATCTAATTATAATTAATGCAAATATTAGTATTTTTACTTGTTATATTAACATTTTTTTTATTTTATAATAATACACCTTATAATACTAAAGAATCACCAATTGAAGAAAATAATAGTAATATTAGTAATACTTATCTTTCTCCTCTTGATAGTCCATATATTCCTCCAAAAAGAGAAATACCACAACCAAATAATAGTGTATTAGAAATTAATGAAAGAACAAGAGGTGAAGAAAATTATCAATTAGTTGGTATTTTATATAATGATGGTATAAATAAAAATTATCAACTTTTTGGTAGAAGAACATATATCGGTTCTAATGAATGGGAATATTATATTTTAGGTAAAGATGAAGGTGGATTAGAAGTAAAATTTCCATTAAATAATAAAAATGAAATATATGATAATACTCAAATAAATATACCATTATATAATAGTAATTTCACAGTAAAAATATATGAATATAATCTTAAATATAATCCAAATATATTATAAAAATCTAGACAATCATGTTTATGAAAAACTATATACCCGTAAAAATTGATTTTATTATTATTAAAATCAAATAGATATATATATTTAATGACCGTAAATTTTATAATTCAACCAAATCAAGATAAATATGATTTTAATAATTATCTTGAAAACTATTTAAATAATAATAATATTTGTCATTATTTATTAGTTAAATATAATACAGAGAATATACAAATTATCAAAAATCATTTTCGTAAAATTAAAAATAATTTTACAAAATTAGTTCGCGGAAATAAGATTAATCTTAAAAACGCAATTATTCAAATTAAAAATATTGAGAATATTATCTCAAAAGTAGAAACTAATTTTAATGTTAAAATTAATTATAATGATGAATTATGTAATGAACTATTACAACATCAAATTATGAAAATTATTTTTATTAAAAGTATACATGAAAATGACAATATTAAAGAAGAGTATGAATATTTAGAAAATAAAATAGAAAATATGTATTTTACAGAATTAGATAATTCTATTTATGAACATATACCAAATAATAATGATTTTGATTCATTATTTGAATATTATATAATTAATAAAAATAAATATTATTTTGTTAATAATAAAATATTTATGGCAAATATTATTAATTTGTTAATTAATAAAATTAATGATACTAATGACAAATTTGAATTTATTAAAAATAATATTGAAAAAATTAAATTATTAATTAAATTAGTTGGTGAACAAGTTATAGATGAAGTAATATTATCATTTATTCCAAATACAGTTGATATTATGTTAGATTATATTTTATTATTAGATAATTTTATTTCATTAGATATTATTCATATTTATATTAAAAATAAAAATATATTCGATGATAAACTTGTCACAAATAAAATTATACAAAATATTACAAATAAAAAACATAATAATATATATATTTATTCACTTGTTAAAGAAATTGATATTTTTATGGGTTATATTATTGTAGATTTAATGAAACGTATTTATAATTATAATTATAATATTGAATTTGAAAAAGAAGAATATTGTATTATGAAAAAAGAAATTAAAAATGAACATTTATATAAATATAATAAAATTTTAAATAGTGAAATTAAAAATTATAATAATATTAATATTTTAAATGTTTCTCCACATGTTTGGAATCTTGATTTTGATTTTGGTTATTATGAAAATAATACTGATAATAAAATTAATAAATTATATTTACATTTAGGTAGTTGTGAATTACAAATTAATAATTGTAAAATTAAATGTTTACCAATTCATAGTTATATATTAAATATGATTTATAATAAATCATATTTAATGGGTGGTAAAAGTTTCCCCCATTATAAGTCTAAATATATTGAAATAATTGAAAAAAGTTTATATAATAATAATATTATTAAACTTTCTGGAGAAAATTATAATATTAACTATGATTTCTGTAATGATATTGATATTATTAATTATGATAATATTAATATGGATATTACAACAATTGAACAAAATGTTAAAAATGAAATTCTATTTGAAAGAATTGATATTATAATAGTAAATATTATAAATGTTATTAAACATAATGAATATAATAAAAATCAATTATTTCAAATTATAAGTAATAAAATTAAAGTATTTGTGTTTAATAATGAAGAATTTAAACAAGCAATTGATATTATGCTAAAAAAAGATTATATTAAAATAGATAATAATGATATTATATCTAATTCAATATAAATATCAAAATTATAAAAATTGATTTAATTTATATTTGTTAATATTATTTTATAGTATATAATGAATCCTTTTTTAGAGATTACAGATAATTTTACTATAGATGATGAAAAATATGATATTACAAAAAGTAATATTTATAAACACTTTAAAACTGCATATATTCTATGCCCATTAAATAAAGATATTAATTTGGAAACATTACTTGATAAACAAACAAAATTTAATAAATCGCTTCTACATAATTTCGTTTTATATCAAATAAAAATAAATATTATTAGTGAAAATAAACATTTTAATGATATTATTATTATAAATAATGAAATTGTTAAATCTTGTAATATTTTTAATTATGAATTAGATAAAATAATTGTAGTTATTCCAATTTATACAATTCCATTTTTACATATTCAAACATATATTGATAATTGTTTTCAAAATAAAAATACAGTAAAAGAATTATATGAACATATAGTTATTCAAAATAATATAGGGGTATTTAATAAAAATAATAGATTTATTCAAACAATTAATAATATGATTAAAAATATAAATGAAGCGGAATATTGGACAATTTTTAAAAACTATAATATTACATTAAATGATAGTTTTTCAAAAAGAACCTTTGATTATATTTATAAAATAAAAACAGATAGTGGAATTACAATAAGAAATAATACACAAGATTATTTATGTAAAATTATTAATCACAAATTTATGTCAAAATATAATTATAATTTAAATTCTAAATTTTATTTTGAAAATTGTAATTTAACATTAAATGAATTTAATTATATTTTTGATAAATTAAAAAGTAATAATAAAATTATAATTAATGATTTTATAGTTAAAATGTTATTAACTAATAACATGTCCCATTATATAACACATAATACTGAAATATTATCAGATTATTATATTAATAATGTTGATATACAAAAATCACTTATATATTCATATTGTCGTTTATATTTAGAAGAATTAGCAAAAAAACAGTATTTGAAAACATCAGATAATATTATTTTTAATTTGAATATTGCACAATATTACAAAACTTCTATGTTTATTAAACGTTGTGGTCAAATAATAGAACTCACTTTACCATTATTAATTAATAGCAAGTATTATAATAATAATATTTTTTCACATATACCACTAGGAGAATATAAATTAGTAACTATGGAAACATTTAAAAAACAATTTAATATGTTTATAATGAGAATAGAAGATGAAAATATTGATATTTTTAAAGATTTTAATTTTAAAGAAAATAAAACATATATTTGTGGAAGTATTATTCCTGCTTGTTTACATAATGTTGAAATTAGTTCAATAACTAATAATATGTCACTAATAGAATTTTATAATTACTATTATGAAAATTCAGATATTGATTTGTATATTATATGTAATAATAATAATGATTTTATTAATAAATCATTAAATGTATTTAATTGTATTAAAACAAATTTAGAAAATTTAGAAAAATATACAAATATTAATTCAACATTAACAAAAAAAATTAATAAATCAATATTTGTTAATATTACAAAAGAATATATTCATACTAATTTTAAAAATAGTGATGATATTATTAATAATATTAAAGATCATACCGAATTATTTATAGATAAAATTAAAGAATATGATCAACAAACATCTTCTCAGTCTAATTTTGGTGAATATTATGATTTTAATGATTTAAGTAATATTTGTATTTCAATTGTTGATTATAATGAAAATGGTTTTGGAATTATACATACAATTAAATTTAATATTAATATAGAAATTAATAATAATAATATTACACATAAAATAAAATTTGAATTATTTAATAATATGAAGTATAAAGACCCAATGTCATTAGTTACTAATTTTCATCTTAATTGTGTTAGAGGATATTATGATGGGGACATGGTATATATGACACCAAGTTGTCTAATGGCTAATTTATCAATGATTAATCTGGATTATAAATATGTATCTGGTAATACAAATCCAATGGAAATTATTAATAAATATCGAAGAAGAGGTTTCGGTACTATTTTGAATAAAAATGAAATCTTAGAATTATTTAATTATTCTATGCAAAATGATTACTGGAAAGAAATTTATATGAATAGTGGAATATCAACAATAAATAAATTTTTGAAATGTATTAATAGTAATAATAAAATATTTAATGGTACAAATAATGATACAAATACTGGTACATGTAAATATTCTTTTTATAATAGAATATTAAATACAAATGGATATATAATGAAATATAATGAAATATAATTGAATATATAACTTTTAATTATTATATTATATTTTATGTATAATTAGATTTCGATATATTACTATTTTCATTTTATTATTATATTTTATTATTATATTTTAATTAATTAGATTCTTATATATCACTATTTTCATTTTTGAATAAATCTTATTTATTCATTCTTTATTAATATAAATCGAATTTCGATATATTACTATTTTATTATCAACACCCTTTTATTTTATTATTATATTTTATTTTATTATTATATTTTATTTTATTATTATATTTTATTATTATATTTTATTATTATATTTTATTTTATATTCATTCTTTATTTTATTATTATATTTTATTTTATTATTATATTTTATTATTTTATTTTATATTCATTCTTTATTTTATTATTATATTTTATTTTATTATTATATTTTATTATTTTATTTTATATTCATTCTTTATTTTATTATTATATTTTATTTTATTATTATATTTTAT
>Ga0233449_1001095_pt1 | contig 26677 bp, 24 predicted proteins | sample SI_124_October20_FD_183012 | JGI IMG/M metagenome (GOLD analysis project Ga0233449, IMG submission 183012) | Seawater microbial communities from Saanich Inlet, British Columbia, Canada - SI_124_October2016_200_MG | ecosystem: Environmental > Aquatic > Marine > Inlet | place: Canada: British... | reverse complement strand
TGTGAGGGCATTCAATATATATATTATGAATAAATATATTGAAAAAACGGCGTTTTAAATCTTCAAGGGTGTAAACTTAATGTATGGATATTTCCTAATGTACTTACATCGGTAAGATTTTAGTACAACCTCTTATATCTAATGTATGAACTGTTCCTAATGCACTTACATCATTGATATTGTAACAACATCTTAAATTTAATTTATGAACTTTTCCTAATGCACTTACATCTGTTATGTTTTTACAATAACCTAAATCTAATGTATGAACTTTTCCTAATGCACTTACATCAGTAAGATTAATACAAAAACTTAAATCTAAATAATGTACATTTCCTAATGCACTTACATCTGTAATATTATCACAAAAACTTAAATCTAATTTATGAACTTTTCCTAATGCACTTACATCTGTTATGTTTTTACAATTACATAAATCTAATTCGTGAACATTTCCTAATGCACTTACATCTGTAATATTATGACAATAACTTAAATTTAATGTATGAACTTTTCCTAATACACTTATATCAGTTATATTTTCAGACCAACTTAAATCTAATTTATGAACTTTTCCTAATACACTTATATCAGTAAGATTTTCACAATGACTTAAATCTAACGTATGCACATTTCTTAATGCATTTACATCTGTAATATCTCCGCAAGTGCTTAAACTTAATGTATGAACGTTCCCTAATGCACTTACATCAGTAATATTCCAACAACAACTTAAATCTAATGTATGAACATTTCCTAATGCACTTACATCAGTAATAGAGTAACAACAACTTAAATTTAATGTATGAACGTTCCCTAATGCACTTACATCAGTGATTTCTTCACAACAATTTAAATTTAAATTAATTTGTTTATTTGGATTTTCCACAGAATCATGAATAATCATACGAAATTCTTCATTATCGTAATATTTCAATGAATATTTTTTGTTTAGTTTTCTGTAAATAAATTTATTTTTAACCCTTTTTAATAATTTGGTTGAATTTAATAAATTTGTTACATCAATATAACGTATTAATTCCCATACAACAAACTCTTTTTCAAAAAAACATCTTTTCGTCATATTATTAATATTAATAAATGTTTATACTAATTTAAAAATAATTAGACATACATTACAATGAATTATAGCATAGTAGGTGATAGTTTGATACAACGCTACGAACATCATAATGTTACAAGTTATCCAGGAATGACGTTAGAACATTTTGTAGCAAACCATTTAGATTTATTAACAGATGTAGACACTACAGAATATATATTTTGCTTTGGAGCAAATGATTTGGCGTCTGGTATTCCAGAAGATGAGGTTATTCAAAATTACTCGGCACTAATAAAAAAGAATGAAAAGTGTTGTCTAATTTTACCCCCATTTCAAACGGATTTCTTCTATGAAAAGTGTTTCGACAAGTTGGATTGTACGTTTATTCCCACATTTATGCAAAATTATACAACTGTAGATGGATTACACCCAACTAAACATACTTTGAGTGAATTGAAAATCGATATTGAGAATGTATAATAACAAAAGTTTTTTATTATTATGAACAAAACTATCTTCATATAACGATAACCGAGCAAAATGTAGTAATGAATGGAAATAAAAAATATGGTAAAAGTATTAAGAAAACAGTATAAAGAAAATATAATAGTATTATAAAATGTGTTCAATAAGCAGTCCGTTGTGTATCGCTGGACGTCAATCGGTCCATAATGATAACGAAAAAGTCTCAAATGTGTCTGGACTAATATTCAAAATGACTGATGATAGTGGTAGATGGAGAATGAGAATTCCGATAACTGAATTAAAAGATATAGATATGCAGTCACAAGAATGTTCATCTTATAGTGATACATTAGACCGAGAACAATTTAAACTTTATTCTATGTTAGTGGATTTGGGCATTGATTATAAAACGATTGACGAAAAATATTATGAGTATACTATTGTGATAGAAAAAGAGTATTTATATTGTTATGCTTATACCGAGAGTTGTGTGCGAGCTGGTATAGTTCATTACATAAAAAAATTCTGTAGTAACTTAAGTAAAATAACACTTATAAAAGGTATTCAGTATAATATTCACACAAAAAATAAGAATAATAATATTAATGAAGAAGAAGTAGATGATATAGGAGGACCATTAGATATTTTTAATCCCACAGGAGGAGACATATTTGGTGATTATTAAAAATAGAAAAAGTAGAAAAAAGTATTTTTTAAATGTTATTATATTTAAAAAATATACCCGCCTCAATGCCCCCCCCCCACAACGTAGTGGGGGCAATCCGGTGGTTAAGCTCCGCTGAACTACACACAAAGCTCCGCCATGATTGGAATTGTAACTTAGTTGAAATTATCGGCCTCTTTTATTTTTATTTTTATTTTTAGATGCTTTTACTGTTGGTAGATTTGGAATAATCTTTGCTTCTGCAAATGGAATACCTTCCTCCATACTGGTGGGTGTAGCTTGAACAGTTTTTTGAAAGGGTTTAATAGTCGGTTTAATAAGTTCTTTATCCGTCGTTGTATGTTTGTGTGCAATAGTAATAGCAATTTGTTCTTTAGTAGGGCGTCCATAACACTTATACGCACACACTCCAATCATAACAATTATTCCAAAAACAAGTATTGTAATATTTCCACCGTTCGCTACACAACAATCGTCATCATGACTTGCGCAACAAGTAAACTCGTCACCATTTTCATCGCACATAATATCAGTATTAGGCGTTCCAAATATTCCACATTCAACTGTCCAGATATGATGTGATGGACAATTATCACAGGTTTCAGTATAATCGGCATCATTAGGAGGTATAATTCCAATATAAGAAGTAGGATATGGTGTAGGATTGAGGTTAGGACTTGACGTAGGATTGCGAATAGGGGAATATAAACTGGAACAATATATTGTATAACGAGATCTTTCATTAGAATAATCAATCACAGCGTTGTTCGATAATTCTTCATACCATACCAGATAAAAAATAGGTACATCACAAGTCCCAATCGCATCAGTTTCTTCAGTAAAAGTGTTTCCACTACAATCAGGATTTAGATACGTACGATATTGAAAAATATTATTAGTACATTCCACAATTTCCATAGAACTACTTAGGCTAATTTGCATACATGTTTCTTTGACTATACCTTTAGTTTCAAATGCGAAAGGAGTAGAACAAGAAGTATCACTATATTCAATATTAGTTAATCCAGGTATAGAAACGTCATACTTAAAATCGGTAGTATATACAGCCTTAAATCCATAATAACATACGTTTAACTCCTCAGAATAAGTAAATTGATAAATCTCATCAACAGAACAACTGGAGTCAGTATAAGTGTGAAAATCTATATTAAAATCATTAGAATAAGTATTTACCACATCATATTTACACGAGTTAATATCAGCGAGGTAAGAAGAAGTATGGGTGCATTTAAAACAATAATTAACACGAACACCCATAATCCAAGAACGAATATCATTGTTGGATTCAATGTCACATTCGCGCCATTCAACCATATTAATCTGTGAATTCGTTAAATGACGTTCATTGCTATTATGGACAATCGCTGAGTGATTGATATGTTTGGTCATTACAAACCCCATTTTTTCATGAGGGAAATAGGGATTAGTAATTTTATCAAACATAAATAGGGAACTCACTTGACAGAGAGGAAAAAGTAAAAATAATATGATTATAGATGTCATTAATATAATATAAACAAATATATTTATATTGAATTATAAAAATATAATTTGCTGCGTAACACAACACACACAAAAAGAATATTATGTATAAAATATGCGATGGTGTAAAAGAAATGAAAATATAAAGACAAGGTTCTCCTCAATTGCCTTGACTACGTAGTCGTTCAGCTTTGTCGTGCATATTTGATGCACCACCGGATTGCCCTTTTGGGCAATTGAGGCTGAACGTCTAACTCTCAAAAAAAAAGAAGGGAAAAAGAAATGAAAAAGGTTTATACCAGTGAAGATTTAGACCCTTGGTAATTTAAAACGCCGTTTACGGCGTTTCCATTACCAAGAACCAATACCGATAAGTATTTGTATGCCGGTCTTCGGCCGGCGTTACAAATTACTAACGGTATAAAATGGCACACACAGAGTGTGTGTGATTTCAAATTATAACTGGCATCTGGCTCACCTACGGTAAGCTTAGTGATATTTATTTGTAATGAGTTTGTGCATATAAAAATATTCATCATCTAGTTGAGTCATATCAACAAAGCCATATTTTTTGTAGTATTTCAATAAGAATTGAGGGTCGCCGTGGTCAGGTTTTTTCTCAACGTACAAATAGAGTCCATCGGTTTTTTTGGATGTTTTCATAAGGTAGTTGGCAACATATTTTTCAATCAAGTCCATGACGATAGATACGGGTGATTTGCCGGAGACATCTTTAATTTTCGCGCGGCAGACTTCATTGATCCACGGTTGTTGATATTGCAACATGTCTAAATTGCTTTTCTGCACGGTAGCGGCTCCCCCGTCAACGAAATCGGTGAGGCCTTTCGTATTGGGTAAAAATCCTAAAGAGATGGCAACAATAAAGGTTTTTTGTTGGGTAGACTGAAGCAAATCAAGAATCCGGTTAATATTTTCATTGTGTAGATTATTATCTTTGAAACAAACCTTTTGCATTTTGGCTAGTATTTTGGCCAAGTTGTTGAAAGACAATTCAAGAGGTAATTGTTTACATTCGTATCCAGACATACATTTGCGTATAGCCATTTTTTTGCTTGAATTGATTTTATATATGGCGGATTCGTAGGTAGGAGAAGACGACATAATATATAATATATAAACAATAAAAATCAACAAATATTACCGAGTAACCAATAAGTTAGGTCCACCAACTAAAAATATATTCACACCAGCGTAGTAAGACGATAATATAACTATTCTCAATATGGTCAATATGTTCAATATGGTCAATATGTTCAATATGGTCAATATGTTCAATATGGTCAATATGTTCAATATGGTCAATATTGTTAGTTTGATTCCGTTTTCTGGTTCGATAGTCAGGTGAATTGTGGCTGAACAACTCCCCTTTGGTGGGGCAATAATTGGCATACATAGGTGAAGCGTCCATGGTAGGAATTTGATTATTAGTATCATCAAAATTATTCCATTGTTCAATACCAATGGAAAGATTAATGTTTTTATTCTTGCGTAATCCAACGGCAGGATTAGGATTTAAAACAAGTGGGTCAGGAGAGAGGTGGACATTATTCATTGTGTTATTATATAGTGATTTATTAAAATATATTCAAAAATATTACGTAAGACCGGCGTTTGCCAATCCAATAGATGTAAAAAACATTTAGTATTATTAGTAGTATTATCATATTATTATTTCAAAAAACTCATTATATATTTTACATATAAAAATAAATAATTTGATGTAAAAATGATTTGGAGAAAAGACGATATAATAGAATGTCTTATGATAAAAAGTAAGACAGTGGCCTCTTTAGCTCAGGGGTAGAGCGCTACTCTAGTAAGGTAGTGGTCGTGAGTTCGAATCTCACAGGAGGCTAATATTTATTGTTATGTAAAAAATAAATAATTTGATGTAAAAATGATTTGGAGAAAAGACTATATAATAGAATGTCTTATGATAAAAAAGTAAGACGAACCCGCCTCTTTAGCTCAGAGGTAGAGCGCTACCCTTGTAAGGTAGTGGTCGCGAGTTCGATTCTCGCAGGAGGCTTATAGTTATTGTTATATAAAAATGGTATATAACAATGAAATAAGGGGTCGTGCATCTTTGATGCACCACCTTATTGCCCCATTCAGGTCGTTCATCTATGCTGAACCACTCACCCGAAGGGGGGGGTCGTTCATCTATGCTGAACCACTCACCCGAAGGGGGGGGGCAATTGAGGGAACAATTATTTGCAATGACAAATGTAAAAGTAAATAGAAGTAACAAATAAGAAAACCGTAATAATTTGATATAACATATTTTCATCAAGTAATCCAAATTTGACCATATGAGATCCGAACCAAATCCCAAAAATACTGCCGATAATAACGAATATCGTAGGAGTCCAAATAATATGGTCCTTGTAATTCATAACACCAGGAAGAGATTGTGGTAAAAGTTGCATAACCATAACAGCAGCAATTGATTGTTTAACGGTTAATCCAGACAAAATTAATAAAGGCATGGTAATTAAGCCAGCCCCAATTCCAATAACACCCATACTAATACCAGTAATACATCCAATAATAAAGTAAAGAAGACCAATCATAATATATATTACTCAACGGAAAAAAAACAAATATCTAAAAAAACAAATATCTAAAAAGACATCTAAAAAAGACATCTAAAAAGACATCTAAAAAAGACATCTAAAAAGACATCTAAAAAAGACATATAAAGTATTGGTAATAATGAGTATTATTACAAATAAAGATGGGAGTAAATTCATCAATGGAAGAAGTGGAAGAAGACGGCGAATATCCTTTTATGCAACATGCATTAGGTAAAATCAGGAACAACATACCTTTTGTAAGAGGTCAAAGTTTCGAATCCCCAACCACACAAAGCTTAGCATCAGGAGAGTTGTTAAGCCAATATGAACGGTCAACAGAGGGTTCAAAAGTAACAAATGATAGTATAGTGAATTCAATAATAAGCCAATTTGCGGAGAGGTCAATGGTGGGATGTAAAAAGTATGGAACAACATTGGATCGTAAAGATTTATCACTGTTGGATTGGGTGCAGCATGCCCAAGAGGAGATGATGGACGGAATATTGTATTTAGAAAAGATAAAAAGAACAACAATAGAATTACAAAATGCAAGGGAAAAAATGGAAAAAATGGAAAAAATGGAAAGATAAGTAAAAATGAATTAAAAAAAGGTTCTTAATGTATAAGAATGGCGGAATCAGGTCTGGAATATGTAGATAAACAAAAATATACAACAACTCAAATAATCACGTATATGGGAAATAAACGAAAACTGTTGCCGATAATAGAAGAGGCATTAGACGAAATCATGAAAGGAAATAAAGTATCGTCAAAGCTAAGGGTGGGAGATGGTTTTTCGGGTTCGGGTATCGTAAGCAGATTGTTAAAAACAAAGGCAAAAGAATTATATACAAATGATTTGGCGGGGTACAGTAAGACATTAAATATGTGTTATTTAGCGGAGCCAAAAAAGACAATGCAGAAACAAATAAAAAAGTATATAGACAATGCGAATAAGAGGGCGGATGAAATCCAATCGGGTGGAAAAGCGTTGTCAGGATGTTGGATATCCAACCATTGGTCGCCAAAAACCTCAACGATAACAGAGTCAGATCGTGCGTATTATACGCGTGAAAATGGGTGTCGTATAGACGTGATGCGAAATTATATAGAATCAATTCCAGAAAAGTATCGTTCCTATGTTCTTGCACCGCTGTTGGTAGAATGTTCAATACATAATAATACGAATGGACAATTTGCAGCATTCTACAAGGATAAGGATGGAAAAAAGGGAGAGTATGGTGGAAAAACAGGAACGGATATAAAACGTATAACCCAAGATATACGAATACCATACCCAATATTCGAGGAATCCGGGTGTAAAAGCCACATAACACAGATGGACGCGACAGAATGGGCGAAAGCCCTCCCTGGGGAATTAGATGTGGTGTATTACGATCCTCCGTACAACAAACATCCATATAACATCTATTATTTTCTGTTGGATATAATCAATAATTGGGATAAGACGGAAGAAATCCCCGATACGTATCGTGGTCAACCGAACACAAGAACAAAATCCCCCTATAACAGCACGGTGCATGCGAAAAGCGCTCTAACAGAATTAATAGAAAATACCCCATCAAAATACATCATGTTGTCTTATAATGACGGAGGAATAATTTCAATAAAAGATTTGGATGAATTATTGTCGGAGCATAGTAAGAGTGTAAAAAAAATGCCGATAGAACATAAGACGTACAATCGTTTAAAAGGTATAAGCAATTACAAACGAACAGCAGAATACAAACCAGTAAAAGAATATTTATATGTAATAGAAAAATGATAATTATATTACATCATTGTAATTATATTATCAACGTTAGCCATATACACTATACATATAATAGAAAATGTGTTTTCAAATGCGTGTTGTAAAAATGAAAAAAATTGATTTAATTCTAAAACAGTAATGAGAAATATCATTATACAACAGTATATCTATTATCTATTACAATGAATTCCAAGTTAATTTTGTCAACCCAGTTGAATTCTGAGGAAAGGGGTGTATGGATTAGAATGAATTATGCATTGAAGGAACATAATTCATATTATGTTCGTCAACAGTATTATCCGCATAATATGGAAAGTTGGGAGAAGGAGCATAACGAAATGGAACAAGAATATCGTACACAGATAGCGGAAATGATTAAGACGCGTGTAAAGTTTGAGATGGAGGAAACACATCGAGAAAACGAATTAGAAGCCGCACGTGCACTCGTGCTGCTGAATAAACGAAGTGTGCAAAAGAGGAAGAGAGATGAAAGGAATAAATCGGTAGAAAACGTAAATACGGTAGTGCGTAGGTCAACAAGAATTGCAAATAAAAAGTAAAAACAAAGTAAAAAAACAAAAAAGGTATAATTAGTGTATATTTTTGTATTTTTTTTGGAAATGTTATAAAGAATTACAATAATGACACGAGTACTGAGTCATGGTGGGTGTGTCGTTGTAAAAAAATAAAAAGAGAACAGAAATGCAAAGAATAGAGAAATAATAAAAAAAGAGAGAGGAAATAGATGTGATTCTACAAACTCTTAAAAATAAGTCGGAAAATCCAAAAGCAGCGACATAAAGACAAACAGCATAAATTTCGTGCATTAATAAATTATGTGTAGTATAATGTATATAAATATTTTAACGGTTCGAATATGTTCTAAAATGATGTATTTAGAGACAAAACTGAAAAAAGCTTTTTTGCTATCACAGTATCAGTATCAAAAACCCCAAAAATTATTATACCAGTGAAGATTTACACCCTTGAATATTTATACCGGTAATGATTTATGTTTTGGCAATACAAGAAACCCGTATATTATAAAATCTATTTTTATATGTTTTTTTGAGTTTATTGATGTAAGAATTAACCATATCTCTTGAAATAGAATTAGTATCAGTAGAATATGAAATGCGAATATCATCACGAATAAGGTTAATTTGTTCATTACAGAATCGGTCAAATGCATAAGCAGGAGAAACCGTCGTATCCATAGTAATATTTTGTATGAGTGAAATGATATGTAGGTCAATCGCAGATAGAATATGTTTATGCATACATTCATATGTTTTACGAGGAGGTTGAGCAGTAGGAATAACAGATTTATGTCTAAAATAATAACGAACGCTTTTAAACATTTTATTATAAACGTTACCTGTAAATCCCAATAGTTCAAGACGTTCAGTTTCAGTATGAATAATGAGTTTGTTTTGTTCAGCCCATAATTTCCATGCGTTTTTAAAATCAAATCGGTTGTCATGTTCGTGAATTTTTGCGAATGTCGAAAGTTTATTCATCATAGTTGAGGAAAAGTTGAATCGAAGAACAGGCATAGAAATCGTAGATGTATGTTTATCAAACGGTTTAGCAGAGAAGTCAATAATATTGTGTTCAGTTGTCATAATGAGTGATAATAGATAAAAGTATTTGTAAAATAATGTAAAAAAAAAAATCAATTTTTTACAAAAAAATAAAAGGATAGAAAAACAATATAAAGTAATAAGCGAATATATAGGTGGGGGTGTGTGTGTAGTATAAAAAGCTCTTATAGTGTAGTGGTTATCACTCAGGACTTTGAATCCTGAAACCCGAGTTCAAATCTCGGTAGGAGCTCCATAGCAGGATGGCGCAGAGGCAGCGCGTTGGGCCCATAACCCAAAGGACGGAGGATCGAACCCTTCTTCTGCTACAAATAGTTGGCGTCTGGCGACCACAGGCGTGTTTACAATGATAGAGTGCAGTATAACGCGACAATATGTAGCATAAAAATGTACAATGATAGAGTAAACAAATGGGGCATCGTAAAGATGTTAATGCTCGCCTAGCTCAGTTGGTTAGAGCGTGCGGCTGTTAACCGCAAGGTCATAGGTTCGACCCCTATGGTGAGCGAAAGTAATATTTATGATTATACACAATGATAATCATAAAAGAAAGAAAAACAGAAAAATCTCTATAGGTATATAATAATGATGGAGAGTCCTTTTGCTAATTCCAACAAAACATTTGTAGTGTACGTAGAGCCATTTCGTAATAATTATTATAAAACGTATCAAAATATTTTAACAGTGAGTGTAAAGCCACTGGGTCCATTAGAGGCGATGATAAAAGAAATATCATTCGCTAAGTTATCACCTTTTGAAAAGCCAGGAGGAATGGTATGTAGCCACGTAATATTGCGTTATCCCCGTAATAGTGAAAATAGTACGGTAAAGAATACAGATATGTATATGACATCGGATGATATACCATCATTGTTATCTTATTTACAGGAAAATAATTATGAAGTGGATACAAGTATGACAAAGATGTTGCAAAAATCGCATATTCCAACGATGGAGAACCGTCGTATGGTATGTATAGTAAAATATTAGTAAAAAAATTGATATAAAAATAAAATATTTATTACTAATAACAATATTAAGAATGGATAAACAAAGTAATTCAAGATTTTATCATGGGGATTGTGGTTGCAAAAAGTCGAATACGCCGACCCGAGTAGTAATAGAATGTGAGGAATGTATAGTGGATGATCCGCTACGATATGAAAATAATAGAAGAGGGTATGTCTGTAATTGTGTAGATGTAGAAATTATTCGTGAGATATGTGAAACATGTGCATTGGAACGTGACAAAATGTATGATTTAATGAATACATTAGATGATTTAATGTATGATTTAAATTATAATATTAAACAATATGAAAATTGTGAAGAAAAAATAAAAGAAATAAGCGAAATTTCCAAAAAGTTGCGTCATTTGAACCGTAAATTGTTGAGTCGTGTAGTAAAATCAAACGAAAAGGAAAAAAGTGAGAAAGCAGTGGTTGAGGAAGAATATGAGGAGGAATCGGAAACAAACAAATGGGAATTAGAAGAGGATAACACCGATTGGACCATACCATTGCCAATGAACGAGATATGTAAACATAACATGTAAAGTGTATAAACGAAAGATCTGGATAATATGTAAAAATGAATATGATAGTAGCTGTAAATAAGAATGGAATAATAGGAAAAAATAATCGGTTGTTATGGAAAATCCCCGAGGATATGAAACATTTTCAAAGATTAACAATACACAATGTAATAGTAATGGGTAGAAAAACATATGAGTCTCTTCCAACGGGTCCATTACAATCCCGAATCAATATAGTAATAACATCAACACCAAACAAATATAAAATCAATGATTGTGTAGCAATATTTTGTGATTTAGATGAATGTGAAGAAATAATAACAAAAATACAAACAAAAATACAAACAAATACAAACAAAAAAGTATTTATTATAGGTGGTGCAGAAATCTATAAATATTTTTTTTCCAAATGCACAAAAATTTATGTAACGCATGTAGAAACCGATGAAACGGCTGGTGTGAGTATAGCCCCATTATTACACGAATTACATGACAAGTATGATATAATAGAAAGAACAGCGCCATCAACAACAAATAATATAAAATACGAGTTTGTTACATATAAGTTGCGCAATAGTGAAGTATAAAAACAATGAATGTTTAGGGTTGATAGATAGCAGCAATATAGTAAGTTATATTATATATTTGAAAATCTACATATAATATAAGTAATATGATTTCATTTGTGAAAAATTTAACAGGATTGGATAAAAATGTAGAAGTCCCTGAAGAGCCAGTAAAAAGGTTAAATCCATTAAGAAGTGAAAAAAAGAATGACGGTCCAAAATCAAATGTAAAACTGTTGAGCCAAGGAACATATGGGTGTGTATTTAGACCAGGTGTAGAATGTTCTGGAAAGCAACTAACATCAAAGAAATATATCACGAAGATTCAAAAAAACCGTCAAATATCCAAAAACGAGGTATTAATTGGTGAAAAAATCCAAAAGATAGTAGGTCATGAGCAATATTATGCTCCGATATTGGAAACATGTGACGTGTCAGTGCGTGATTTAAAAAACATGGAAGAAGCGAAAAAGTGTGATTTCATGGAAAACGCAGATGAATATCTGGATAAACCGTACGAATCCAACAGAATCCGTTATGTGGGTAAAAAAACATTAGGAGATTATTTTACACAAGAAACAACAAATATAAATCAAATAGAAACATATTTTCGTAAAATGATAAATGCCCATCAAACGGTTTTAACAGGAATAATGAAGTTAAACAATGCAAATATAATGCATTTTGACATGAAAGAAAATAATATCATATGTAGAAATAAATCGGGGCGTCCAATAATAATAGATTATGGTATATCGGTAGACACAACGAATATAGCATCTGTCGAATATGATGCCCGTAATGTATTTTTTGCTTATACAGATACATATCCATCTTGGTGTTTAGATATAGCGATGATAACATATATGGTGAATAATAGTAAAAATGCGGATATAAAACAGAAAAGAATGAATGCATGGCGAGATGAGAAAGCATCTGTGGAGAGTGCAACAAAAGTAATAAGTGATTATATGGAGAAGAATCAAGGTATGATAGATTTGTTAACAAAAGAGGAGCAAGAGAAATATACGGTAGCAATGAATGCATACTATACACCATTAGTAGAAGGTGGTATGATGAACATACCAACCTGGGGTAGTGTATATGATGAAATCATAAAAAATCATAAAAGTTGGGATAATTATGGTGTAGCAATAACATTTATGTTTTTATTGAATGATTTAAAATTAGAAAAAAAAGTAGAGGAAATCCCATTTATGAAGGAATATATGAATATAATGAAGAAAATAGTTTTATCGGTACCGGATAAACGACCAAGTGCAGAGGAAACGTTAACAGAAATGCAAACAATCTTATCCAATATAGGTCGAATAGAAAAAGAGGAAATGAGAAAAGTATTAACTCCCGATTTTCGAAATCCTCAAAATATCAAAGACCGTAGAAAAAAAATGGCAAATGTAAAAACGGTATCTATAAAAAGGACATTGGAACTAAACAAGAAGAAAAAACAAATGAAAAGGGTGAATGAACAATAATAACATATAGTATTACATATAGTATTACATATAGTATTACATATAGTATTACATATAGTATTACATATTTTATATAGAACACAATGAATATAAGTATGTTGATAAAGGTAAATACCTATATTTATCAACAGTTAAAGCAGCAGCATCGTATGGTGAAACAATATCATATGTTTGATTTTCAATAATCTGGGTCATGTCATGTAATGTGTGAATAGAATAACCCGAAAAAGCCCTATTTTTGTTATGACTCATAATAGAAGACACATCAAGCGTGTGATGTGTGGCAATATTCCAGTAAAAAACATAAGGTGCAAGATTAAACCCGTTTTGTATAAATATATCTGTAATATCGGGGGTGAACTCAGTAAGTATATTATAAGTATCATTATGTGAAAAATCACTAACAAATAAAATATTTAAATTATCAACGAAACGTGTAGTAGAATTACTACCATAGATTCCTTGTATGATTAAATCAGTAGCAGAACTCCATAGTAATGGAGAACCTTGTATAGGTGCAATAGAATAAAAAAAGGTGTCCATAATATCCATAAAAGAATCAGTATGATGAAATTGAATCCAAACCGAGGATTTGGCAACGGCAATAATGCGCGATTCAATATTACTGTTACATGCGACAGTGATGGCAATACCAATAGCATTATAAAAAGCACTGGTATCATTCTGTAACATAGATTCCGAAACATCAATGACTGGTATAGTGAATTGAAAAGCCCCAACTTTGAATATGTTCATCATTTGTTTCCATATAAGATTTAAGGAGTTACGTTGTTGAATAACAGAATCATTATAATAATTGTTGTTGTTATTATTATTAATAATTCGAACAGCATGTTTAATAAGAAAATCATAAGAGGGTAGAGAACCAAAGAATACTTTATTAGTAAAACGACAATTAGCATTGTATTTGTCACAAAAGTCGGTATGATAAGATGTAAATTTATCAAAATGTTTCATGTAGGTTCTCTGGTTTACATTAACAGGCTCAATCTCGTCCCATAAACGTTGAGTCATTTTAATTTCGGGTGTATGTAATTGTTTATTTAAATAGGAAATTTGTTTGCGGAAACGGCTTCTGCATTTTGTGATAGCTTTCCGCTTAGAATCCATTGTAATAGCAGAATTAAGAATATATGGGTAAACCTGTTTAGCCCACTGGATAACAAGGCGTTCAAATAACCAACTGTATTTTTTCTTTTCACGTGGAATCCACTTAGCAACATTAGAAATATATTGTGTATCCATAGCATGTTCCGAAAATTTCCAAGTATGATTATCTTTGATAAGTTGATTAACAATGAGTTCAATGCACACATCGATTAATGTGTGTTGTTCACCATTAGTAGAGAAATCTCGAATAAAATCACATAATAATATGGCATCTTTCCACGAACCACATAAAGTTAGAGAACCTTGTAACAATGAAATTTCCGGGGGATTTGTCATTGAAATCGTAGGAATTATTTGATATAATGCATAAATGGCAAGTGTAGGATAGACTTCATAAAATGCAGTAATAAGAATATAGGTTAATGTCCGTTCTCCTTTACCGTAAGAAAAATCTCTTGTAAATAAAATAAGTTTGTAGAAGTTGTTTAGAATTTCAATGTACTTAAGTTTATTTGTATTTATTTGTATTTGTTTTTTAAGGAGAGAGAGAACCTGAACAAGATGGTTAAATAAATGTTTATAAACGGTGATATTAAGCTTCCTCGTGAGATTAAAATGAAAAAAAACGAATTGTTCTCTAAAATAAGAAATATAACAGGATGAGGTAGTAGAATTTAATGGTGGGAAATCATCTGGACTGTAAATAAATTTGGGTGTTTGTGTAATATTCATAGCGATTTGTATTATAACAAGTGGTATAAGAGAACATTTATATTGTTTATAAAAATTATATGCGATGTTTTCGTGTTCCCCGTTTTTTGGCAAGTTTCTTATATATAGGTAGTTCATCATGTTTGTCGTAAATACGAACCTTTTTGGTGTTTCTATGTGAAATAGTAGATTCAGGTTCTCTCTGGTCTTGTAAAAAAACAGATTTTAATGCAGATTTTAATGTAATGTTATGTTTGTTGGTAGGTATTTCTTGAAAGAAAAAATAAAGAGTATTGATAGAATGAAAAATGAATATGGAAGCGGGTATATCAATAGAATTGGTAATAGAGGTTTCTTTAAAGAAAGAATGTTGGTTAAGAAGACAATCATCGAGTTTGGAAAAGGGTTGAATTTGTTCAGGTTCGATATCAATGACGTTTGAAAAAATATTAGAGAATTTGTACTTAGAGATAGGTGTGCGTATTTTTTTGGTTTGTATAATTTTAAGTAATGAATCCGGGGAAATAGTAGAATAATTGTGTGAATTAATTTGCAATGGTATATTTTCTCGTATAATTTTGTCAATGTAGTTATTTTGATTGATATAAATAAAAATTCCCCGAATGGAATCCATAGGTTCTCTGGAATAATTCCTTTGTATGTCTTGAATCCGTTTTTCTTGTAGAATCCATGATGTGTCTAAACAATCATAATCGTTATCCTCATTGTTCTCAATATTTTCATTTACATGTTCATTATCACCGGTTTGTGTATGGGGCATATCGTAAAGACTCAATCGTTTTATTATATTTTTGTTATATTTTGATTTCTAAAATTGAACATATTAGATAAACAATATAAAACGAAATCCAATAATATAGTGGCTCGACACCGCATATTTGTTGCAACTATAACAAAATACAAAAATATCAAAAACGATATTATAGGATAAGTATTTTGTAGTATTGTCTATACGCCGATGAATAACAAGTTTACATATAATGTGTTGTGTATTCTAAAAATTCTCGGTTGTTCAGCTTTGTCGTGCATAAGAGATGCATCATCGATTGCCCGAATGGGCAATTGAGGCTGAACCACTCACACTATGGTCCGGTGTAGGTGGGTAGGGTTAACCTTGAATAAAAACCAGCCCAATAATGTGTTGTGCTACAAAAAAAAAAATCAAGGTTATAATTAGAGTGATTTCTAAAAAATTAGGTCACGTCCCGTGAGTTAAGACAATAAATTTCCAATGAGAAACGGTTGTATATAATTACTGTAAAAAATATAAATGACAAAAACATATTCGAGCCAGCAACCTACATTGTAGGTTTATCAACCTACATTGTAGGTTTATTAGGGTAGTTCACCTTAGTTGAACAATGGGGTAAATGTTATTCAAAATAAAAAGAGTTGATAGAATAACATATAACATATAACATATAACATATAACAAATTGATTATCATTATATTACAAGGTATAATGATAATGGAAACAGATAAAAAATTGAAAAACAAAAGTGAGTAGATAGAGTAGTAATAATATCAAAAACATATTGTATTCAATAAAAATGACCCCACTATGTATCCCCCGTGTAGATGCGTCCGTAACGATAGATTACATAAAAAAAAAGATAAATGGACTGAATATAGGTCATATTCGTGAAATCCGTGAGATTCCATTGAGAAATGATCCAACTCATAAAAGAATATTAATGCGATTTTATTGGAAAGAAAATAATAGAAAGTCGATCCATTTGCAAAAGCAGATGGAGGAATTCGGTTCATTGAAGGTAGTCCATGACATGCCTTGGTATTGGAAATTGGTAGTGGCTCAATAGATTAGTTAGGAACAGGAATCATAAATTCATTAATATTAATTTGTCTATCCTTATAGAAAGATATATCTCTTTTTTTTTGAATACCATCTTTACGAACTTCAGGAATAAACAAATGGTGATTAAATAATTTCATATTAAAATCATTGGTTTTATCTTTATAACAATTAATAAAGAAGCAATCAATCGGTAAATTATTATTAATAAAATAATAAAGTCCAAGATTTAATACATATGTACGAAAGCACTTGCTACAAATATAAGAATATGCTCCATAAATGTGTATATTATGAAAAATCGGGTCTTTCAAATCAAAAAACCGAGTATTTTGTTTTCTAATATCTAATAAATCAGTATTCATAGAATTATGTCCAATATAAATAAAATCGGAATGAAGAATATCAATGTTTGTAATATGATAAAAATTATGAAAATCATTTTTAATGTATACGTCTTCTTCAATAATTAATGAATGGTCTATATCAATAGAATTAAGATATTTATACAATTTAAGAGTAGAAATGATAATACCTAATGCTCCTATAGAAAGATGTATTTTTTTAACATTAAATACAGATTGTTTAATAAGTCCATTATTATAATCAGAAATATATTGTTCATGAATTTCAACAGTATTAGGGTGTTTTATTGCATCATGTGCATAAAAAATATGAATATTATTAATATTATAGTAATAAAGTTGATAGAGTAATGATTCTTTAGTTTGTATATTTTCAGGTAAATTAATAATAAAAATAGGAGGAATATAAATATGTAATGGAGTGCAGTTTTTAATAAAGTTTTGAATTTGTAAACGTTTTTGAGAATTATAGTCAACGTAATATGAATTATTAAAATTAATAGAATTTTCCTTATTATAGATACAAAGTAATTCAGGTAGATTATATACCCGTTCTTTAGCAATTTCAGTTACACAATATATTTCAGCTAAATCGGTACACCGATCAATCCATTGATTATTGAATATTAAATATGATTTTGGAACCATTTTAAATAACCAAGCATATCCAGTTCGTAAATGAGAAAATAACCATTCAGGGTAATGCCTATACATACCATTTTGTATACAATCTGTTGGATATGGCTTTGCAGATACAGTATGTTCAATAATATTATTATTGTATATTTTATATCCAGTATAAATAAATAAAGCATTTGTATTTAAATATGCATTATTTAATGTATTAAGTACATTAGAGGAAGATAACCAATCATCACCATCAAGAATAATAATAATACTATTTGAATCAACGTTTTGATACATATTATATTTACAATAAGCTTGTTTCATATTATTGTAATTACGAATATAGGTAACTTTATCTTGTATGTTGTATTCATTTACAATTTTCCAAAATAAATTGTGTGTATTATCAGTAGAACAATCATTAGTATAAAAAATATGCCAATTAGAGTACGTTTGAAAAATAATAGAAAGTAGGTTATTATATATATTTTTTTCATTATTATACGAAGAAATAACAAAAGAAAAAGTATATATTTCATTAATAGGTTGTGATTGAATGAAATAAAAAAATGGAATAATTCTGGATTCTGTTTTTTCCATAACATTCATATTAACGTCAGGAACATTAATTTTCGGTTTAATAGGCATTGGTGAAGTTTCTCCGTATACTCGTGTAACACTATTAGTTGGTTTATCTACATTGTTAGGTTTATTTTTACTATTTTTATAAAATTTTGCAAGCCGTTTTTGTTTGTTGTTTTGAATAGTATTATTTTCATGATTCTTGATAGAATTCAGCATATTAACTATAATAATAAAATAAAATAAAAAATCTAATCTTCGGTAAAAAGAAAATGAAAATATTTATCTAAAACAGGGTTAATATTTTTTAATCGGTTATAATGAAGTTGTCTTTTCCATAAACACAATAGCCAAATACATATTCGGTTGGTTTCTTTTTCAGCGTGTTTAATTTCGTTGGTGAAAATATCGTCCATACAACCATATGCACTGCGATATTCATTTAATTCAATTTTTAATTTATCTTTGATTTCACATAAAAAGTTCAATCTGTTTTGTTCCCGTAGTTTGTCCCGCATTTTCTGTTGTAAAATATTGGCTTTCATATCATCAATGTCTTGTTCTTCTTTTTCCCATTTGTGTAATATAAATCGTATTTCATTTTTAATGTCTTTGAATTTTAATATAATGATTTGTCGGTGATTTTCTAATTTTTTAATAAATGAAAAAATGTTAACGTGACAAATGATAGGGAAAAGAGATTTAATTTCTGCAGGAACAAGAATTTTATTAATTTGATTCATTTCGTTCATTTTTTCTTCAATAATTTTGAGTTGAGATAACGCTAATGTTTTTTTCTCAGTATCGGTATCCATAAGCACCATTTTACTATTGGTCATTTCAATAGAAGTTTCAATTTGTTCATAATGTTTGGCTAATTGTAAAAACATATTGGTAGAAGATTCAAGTTTCAAAAAATGCATAAGAGCAATAAGTAGAGCAACAGAAGCATTTAATGTAGTTAAAATCCATTTAAAATCAGTATTATAATAAATAAAATCCGCAAATACAGTGATACCACAAGTAATAAAAAGGGAAGGAATCATTAAACAATTTAATCTCCATTGTGAGAGTTGGTTAGATTGTATATATACGTTTTTTTGTCCTTTCATAAAAGTAGTTAATATATCCAATTCACTGGAATATTTATTCTCTAATTCCATATCATAATATTTATCAAGTGTTTTTTCAACATCATGAAAAGCTAACTGTTTAAATTTGGAATGTCGTTTGCGTGGTGTATGGTTACGTCTACGAAAAGTATTGCTTTTTAAGTTAGTGGAATTAGTAATATCGTCTAAAGATACTTGTTTCCGTAAATTAGAAGTCGTAGAGGTTTCAGCGTCACAATCACTGTTGTTAGAACTACCACTACGGCTGCCATAATTAGATATAGTTATAGGACTATCACTTCTGGTAATATTAGTATGTAGAATAGCAGAACAATCTTCTGCGGTATGTTTATATTCATTCCGTAACTTATACAAATCAGTATTAGTGACATGTGTAAAATGTGTGTCTGTGTATTGAATTAAGTTCGTTTCTTCTTGAATCTGTCCTAATTCAACATCATTAGCTTCTCTAACATCAATGCGAATGTGTGTAGGTGAATTATCTTGGTGTGAAGAGTCAGATGCAGATGAAGTCCTGGATTGAATATCCGTTGTATGAGTATTCTCGTTATTTTCCATAATTAATATATATTCTCGATAAAATTATGTAGAAAAAAAAACGAAAAAATTGATATTTATCTACTGATGTAAATAAATATAACAAACCATGATTACATCAAATGTTCCAACCATCAAACAGATACATCGTGTTCATGTAAATGATTATAGAAAGGAAATGCGAAATTTTATAATGACATCTCGGTTTAATAATAATACATGGGACGAAAATATGCATTTTCGTGAAAAACAATCAAAGATAGGTTGTATATATTGTTCTCCAAATCCAGTATCTATGAATATCCCACATGAATCAATTTTATTTATTTTAGAGATGAATAATGATAAGAACCATATATTAGGTGTAGGTATGGTAATGAACAAACCGAAAATAAATAAATATTCCGTATATGAAAATGGGAATTATAATCGTTATTCGTTTATTGGAAATTATCGGGTTGATCGAACAGAAATGTCAGAAGAAGAAAATACAATAATGCGGGTATTTGATATATTATGTTTTACAGGTAACCGTCATATGAAACGAGGGCAGGGATTAACGATGTTCCCTGTAGAGATGCTATATAAATGCCATAAAAAGTTGGATTTAGTTGAATTTATACGTAATATGTTTAAATCGCGTTTTACAACAAAATAAAACATAAAAAGAATACAACTCTGTAAAATATATAAATGTTTGTATACGGATAGTATAAAGGACAAGAATATGTCAAATTCACAACCATTATATGACATTCAAGGATATACCGATGTTGAGTTATATGAAATATTAGATTTAGTAAATCCAACTGACCGTGAGTTGGAAGCGAAAATATTAATGGAAATTCATAAATATGAAAATATAAATACAAAATCTGCTCGTAAATTGGCAGTATTTTTTGATGAAATTTATAATCATTTTTTTGAGTCAGAAGATGATGTAGTCGAGGGGTTTGATGCAGATGGCAATGGTGTATATACCCCAGGTGGTAAAGATGAATCCATTGCAAGAGAAAAATATAAATTACGTGACCAAGATGAAAGAGACGCTAGTGGTAATATAATAAGAAGACAAACCGATTTTGCATCTACAGACGCTTATAGACAATCAATCGAAGATCAAATAGCCAATGCAACTAGTTCAAAAGATTTTTTTAATAGTTTTGGTGAAGAGAATGCAACTGGGCAAGAAGATACTGCAAAAACTGCGAATTATAGGAACGTCCATGTAGGCGATAGTTCACAGAAACAAATAGGTTCTACGGAAGTTTACAAACAATCAAATATTTCGGCAGATAAATTGAAGAAATCAAGTGTTGGATATACACAAGATTTAGAATATTCAAGAGGACAGTTAAATCCAATATTGCAGCAAACAACAAAGCGTATAATAAGTATAGATAGTCAGTATCGTAGCGACAAGCGAACATTTTCAACCGATTTTACGTTTAATTTATCAGAACCGTTAAAAGATGTAGTATCTTTAAAATTATATTCGGTGCAAATACCGTATACATGGTATACAATTGGAAAAGCCTATGGAAATAACTTTTTTTATTTCAAGGGACGTACACCAGGAATTGATAGTGATAGTGGACAGCATGATATAAAAATAGAAATTGAAGCAGGAAATTATAAGCCAAGTGAATTAATAGGTGCGGTTAATGATAGTATTAATACAATAAAGACAAGTACAACAGACATATCCATGGGAAATACGTCATTATCATATAATCCGAATACCTCATTGACAACTGCAAACATAGATTTAAAAAAAAGTTATAACGAAAGTAGTTATGTGATACAATTTGATGCTTCAATGATACCAAATAATTTGGGGTTTATAGATACAGAATATGATTGTCGTACAATTCGAACAAAAATAGACACATATAATACAGAAGACGAATATGCGGTAACGGAAAACAATAATTACTTTACTGTGAATGTATATCAGGATAATAATACAACGATAAATGATAGTTTTGATATTTCAATAACTCCAAGTACATATACCCGTGAAACCCTAATAACTGAATTAAAGACCGTATTAAGTAATGAAACCAGATTAACGAATACAAATTGTAGTATAAGTGCCGATAATACATACATAGATATGTCATTACAATTATCTCGTGCTATAAATGGGGTTACATCAAGTACAAAAACAGAAGTTATTTTTTTCGATCAACAATATTATACTGTTGATTTTACAAATGGAATATTTTCTGGTACGGGTATTAAGAATATATATGGAAATATTGGTGGTGATATAAGTGGAGTATTTGATATTTCAGTGGGTAATGAATTAAGCACTACGGAAGATGTTTTAAATAATAGTGCGAATAGTAGTCCAAATGGTTTAGAAAGTCTTATTCAGGATGGAACATATACCGGATTGGAAACAACAACAAGTGGCAATGGAACCGGTGCGATATTAACTATTGTTGCATCGGATAATGTAATAAATAGTGTAACAGTTAGTCTATCAGGTACTGGATATGCAATAGGTGACACTCTTACTGTTGATAGTAATCTGCTTACCGGACGTACTACAGATTTAATATTTACATTGACTGCAGATGATTTAATCGATATAACAGATCCAATAACTGTCGGGGTGAAACAACCAATTTGTACAATACAAACAAAATTCCATAATGGAAATACAACTTTAAATTATAACAATCAAGAAAAAAAACATACAATTGAATTAGATAATGCAATATCAGTAAGTTATAGTTTATCGGTTTTATATAGTGTTATAGAAAAAGCAATAACAGACTATTCATATAATGGTGTAAAAATATTTGAGGGTACAACAATCACTACAGATGGACAGATGGATTTGAAAATTAATGCAGATGATAAAATATGGACAAATGATAATTCTTGTTTTGGATTTGAAAACACTGAAAATAGATTAAATGAAATTCTTAGTGAAACAGAAGCAACTGAACAAAGTGGTAATTATACAATATCAACAATACCTTATGTGCATTTAATTCCAAATACAGACACATATAATGATGCAAGTTTTAATGGTATAAATGAGTTATCTTTTAGTATACCGAGATTTGGTAGTAAGAATTTAACCGAGTATATTGAGGTAATCAATGAAAGTATACGTACATATGATTTGAGTAATAAGAATGTATTTAATACACAAGATAATACTTCCTTTGATTATACTACCGCTTATCCAAATGGTACCCATGCTTATTTACAAAATCAACTATTTCAAATGTATTTTGATGTTGATAAAATATTTGATGAAACGATGTATAAAGTTGATTTCACTGGTAGTATATTTTTTACAATATTACAAGCTGGTAATAGTAATAATAGTACAATGTTTCCAGAGGTTGATCAAAATAATCTATTAACTACTGATGAATTGGCACCAACTTATACAACTACAACTGACGCCAACACATACAATATTAATGAAAATACAATAATTTTTACTATTCGTCCGAGAAATCCAATAGGTAATAATACATTAAATGGTAATGAGAAAGAAGGAGATACCGTATTTACTATGGGAAATGTAGTCTATACAGATGTAAATTCTGATACTCAAACATTAGGTCCCGATGATATAAGTTTTCAAGTAGATGATATAATAAATAAATTTATAAGACCTGCAAAAGATTATTATAAAGATCCATTATCAGGTAGAAATACTTTTGGAGATATTGTTATTAGTGCATCACGTACTGCTGCTGGATTTGATATTTCTTTAAAAATTAGTATTAAAAAAACATTGAGTGCGACGAATTATAATATTCATTTTAAAGACTTTGACCCAAGTGGCTTAACTTGGAATGCAAATTTATACATATCTAACGAGTTAACCGGTGACGATTCTATTGATACATCATCCTATAATATCGTTGATATGAATGGAAATTATAAAATTTATGATAGTAGCGGAGCATTATTTGATATAAGTGGAAGTGAAATAGACAGTAGTGGAAATATATTGGATAGTAATGATGATATTCTGGAAAGTGATGGTTATGTAACTGATATTAGTGATGTTTCTCAACAAGTGAGTGGACGAATTATGTATACAGTTATTCCAAATGGTAATGTAAAAATATCAGGAACAGAGACGTTGACACAGCAGGTTGCACTGAATGTAACCAGATTAAATAATACATTTTCGTTCAAAGCGATAGAAGACGGGGTTGCAACAACTACCGAACAGAATGACGTGAAAATTACAATACCAGTGGGTAGTTACTATCGTGATACATTGATAGCTGAAATAAATGACCAAATAGCGGCGGCATCAACTACGTATTCTAATATAACTGGTTCAAAAATGGAATTGGTGTATATAGATGAAAAGTATCGTATTAAAATAGTAATGAATATAGCTCGTGAATATGCAACGGACGATTTTAATTTGGTATTTTTTGATAATGAAAGTTTCGCAACGTGTGTATCTGGTGCATCAAGTGTACAAAATACCACATGGGATACAACGATTGGTTGGATAATGGGATTTCGTGAATATACAACTTATGATATGTCTGCGCGTGGCACGGCTGAAGATACAGTGGTGGATAAAATCGATGGAAATAAGTTAACTATCCTTGGGGATACTGGTTTAAGTACCAATTTGTATAATTATTTTTTGATTAGTTTAGATGATTTTAATCAAAGTCATTTGAATGATGGTTTGGTAACTATTACAAATTCAGATACCACAATACCGTTACCATCTTATGCAAATCGTAGCAATTTTGTATGTGATCCAGTAACGGGAGAAAAAGTATATACTGTAGCCAATGATGATGTAACCACCCGATTAACTGAAAAGCAAATATATGCAACACAAGTAGCTGCGAATTCTGCATCACAAGACGCTTCAATTGGAACCTCGGTAAGTACAAAGAGTTATGGAACGGGTCCCTTTGTAACCGATGTTTTTGGATTAATACCGATGAAGATTTCTGGCTTAGCAACTGGAAGTTCTTATGTTGAATTTGGCGGAACGTTGCAAAACCAAGAACGGAGTTATTTTGGACCCGTAAATATAAGCCGTATGTCAGTAAAATTAGTAACTGACCGTGGTAATTTGGTAGATTTAAATAAAGCCAATTGGTCATTTTCGCTTGTATGTGAATCATTAAACAAGTTGGAACCAGGAAAATAAAAAGTGAATTCGGTGAATTTAGTCAACACTCAATACTCAAAACAATTACACCGAAATATATGTGTGTATAATATATCAATAATATTTATAAGTAAAATGTCTCAAGGTGATTATCTAAAACGAAAACAAGTAGCCCATGCGTTACGTATTGATGGTGGAAATACATATAACAATCAACCCGCAGTATTTAGTTCGCACGATTTGTTGAAATATAAACAATATCAAATAATAAATGAAGATTCCAGTACAAATGTAAATTATAATTTGATAACGCCAACCGGGTCAAAAATCGTATTTGATATGGAACGAAAAGTGGCTAACTGTCCAACATTTGTTGTTTGTAAAGATACCGATACTCGCCCGAATCGCGTATTAACCGCGGATACAGGCTGTAAAGTTCAGTTGCACCCTTTAACATGGGAACAACAGAAAAATGTACCCAATAAGACGGATTTATGTGTATGTCAATTAAAATTAAAACATATCAACAAAAATGTATGCAGTTGTGAGGTAAAGAGTAGTTCGTGAATAGAGTAAGTTTTTAAATTTATAAGATTGTAAATTTAAAATATCAATGGACGATTATCTAAAGATTGAGGTGTTGCATTACCATATCCAGTTTGGATTCTAAGGAACCAACCGTAGATTCTAAGGAACCAACTTTTGTTTTGAGTGTTTCGTTTTCTTTGGAAAGAGTTTTCACAGATTCAATGAGGTATCCAATAAACGTGTTATAATTGGCACTCCATTTTTCGTCATCACTTTTACATATAGCTTCAGGTATAATTTCGGCAACTTCTTGAGCGATAATACCTGAATGTATTTTATCGTCATTTTTGAAATTAAAATTAACACCACGAATTGTATTTATTTTTTCAAGAGAATTTTCCAAATCACAAATATTTTCTTTGTGACGCATATCAGAAGTAGCGTTGTAGGAGGTTGCTTGTACTGAGCCGCTAACATCTAATTTATATGTGGGAGTGGGACTTGTCGTTCCAATACCGACCTGACCATCACCTGAAATAGCCATTTTGTTTGTGCCGTTAGTAAAGAAATTAAGATAAGCACCAAGTGTTTCGTTACTAGAAGGACCTGAAACAAAATTTAGTCCAGCCTCACCAAATCCCGGGTTACTATAAAACAATAATTTCTTAGTAGGTGCATCAACTTCATAAACCTGTGGTATTCTAATATCCCCGTTAACATCTAATTTATACTGTGGACTCGTCGTTCCAATACCGACGTTGCCGGATGGCATTAATGCAATACTATCTTGGTTATTGCCTCCGTGAGTATCAT